>JAEEGL011134442.1_pt1 | contig 42662 bp, 30 predicted proteins | sample 9134231 | NCBI WGS metagenome assembly JAEEGL01 (sample SAMN16246548, study PRJNA631951) | gut metagenome | biome: gut microbiome; feature: rumen; material: fiber-attached | host: Bos | place: Iran: Karaj | collected 2018-10 | reverse complement strand
TCGCTTTCGTCAACCACGTCGTCGTGAACCAATGAGGCCGTGTGGAGCAGTTCGAGCATGACGGCAGAGAGATAGGTGGCTTCGGTGGGCTGCCCGTATTCGCGGGCTGTGAGAAGCAAAAGGGTGGGGCGCATGAGTTTCCCTTTCCGCATGAGAATATGCTGGAAAACACGGTGTAGCAGGGGATTTGTGTGTCTCAGAGTGTTGTCGAAAATCTCGTTGAAACGCACCAAATCGGCAAGTATCGGCAGTTTTATTTGCTCTAACTGATTCACGGAATTGCAAATTTGTAACGCAAAATTACGAATAAAACGCGAACAGCTCGTTTATTTTTCTTATTTTTACAGCAAAATAGACGAAAGAAATGGGAAAATTGTATTTGCTGGACGCCTATGCGCTCATTTACCGCGCCTACTATGCGCTGATTCGCGCCCCTCGCTTCAACTCTAAGGGGCTGAACACATCGGCCATCTTCGGCTTTGTAAACACGCTGGAAGAGATTCGCCACCGCAGCGACCTGACCCACATCGGTGTGGCCTTCGACCCGGCCGGACCCACCTTCCGGCACGAGGCATACAAGGAGTATAAAGCCCAGCGCGAGAGCACGCCGGAAGACATCCGGAAGTCCGTCCCCATCATCAAAGACATCATCCGGGCCTACAACATTCCCATTCTCGAAGTGCCCGGCTTCGAAGCCGACGACGTGATAGGCACGGTAGCCACCGCTGCCGAAGCTGCCGGCATGGAAACCGTCATGGTGACGCCCGACAAGGATTACGGGCAACTGGTCACGCCGCACGTGAGCCAACTGAAACCCACCAGCGGAGGCCTCGTCATGATGGGACCGGAGGAGGTGAAAGCCAAATACGACATTGCATCGCCGCTACAGGTAATCGACATCCTGGGACTGATGGGCGACGCCTCGGACAACATTCCCGGCTGCCCGGGAGTAGGGGAGAAGACGGCCGTCACTTTGATAAAAAACCACGGAACAATCGAGGGAATTTACGAACATCTGGACGAAATAAAAGGCAAACTCCGCGAGAAAATCGAGGCCAACCGCGAGCAGGTGATGTTCTCCAAATACCTGGTCACCATCCGGCGCGATGTACCTCTGACGTTTGACCCCGCACACCTGAAAAAAGCGGAACCCGACCTCGGAAGTTTGAAATCGATTTTTGAAGATTTGGAATTCCGCTCGCTAATCAAAAAAATCTGTGGCGAGAGTCCCGAGTCAAAAAACAGCGATTTGTTCGCCCCAGTTGAGCCACCGAAAGAAGCAGCCACCGTTGCACAGGTTGAAAACAGCGTGCAACAACTCGATCTCTTTGGCTCAAATGCGGACGACGGGCCGAGTGGGCCAAAATATGAGAATTTCAAAGAGGAAAATTTCGATGGTTCTTCACTGCAAGTGTGTGTAACAAAAGAGGAAACGTCAAAATTAGTCGAAAAAATCGTGTCATGCAAATCGTGCGCATTTAGCTTGGCCACAACGACACAGGAGGCGGTGAAGGCCGAAATCTCCGGTGTGGGCTTCGCGTTGGCCTCCGGCGACACGTGGTATGTCGATTGCGATGCCGAGCCAACCTTGTTGGAGACGCTTCGTCCCGTTTTTGAAGACAAATCCGTCGAAAAGACCGGGCACGACCTCAAGCAGGCCATGGTGATGTTGGGAAACTATGACATCACCTTGAACGGTCCGCTCTTCGACACCATGCTGGCCCATTACCTCATCCAGCCCGAGCTGAAGCACTACCTCAGTTACATTGGCAACATCTACCTTCACCATGAGGGCAAGACACTCGACGGCTACTTCGGCACCAAGTGGGAGGAGGAGCGCGACATGCGTTTCCTGCCCGACGAGCTGCGTGCCAGTTTCAGCGCCGAGCGGGCCGACATGACCCTCCGCCTGCGCCCACGGCTGGAAAACGAGTTGAAACGCCTTGACGCCGTAAGGTTGTTTAAAGACATCGAAATGCCCCTGGCCCCTGTGCTGGCCCGCATGGAGCGAAACGGCGTGCTGCTCAATCCCGACAGCCTGAACGAGATTTCCAAAACTTTCTATCAGCGCATGAACGACTATGAGAAACAGGTTTACACGCTCTCAGGGCATCAGTTCAACCTGTCTTCGCCCAAGCAGGTGGGCGACGTGCTCTTCGGCCAGATGCACCTGCTGGAGAAGCCCAAGAAGACCAAGGGCGGGCAGTATGTCACCTCCGAGCCGGTGCTCGAGGAGCTGCGCGCCAAGGAGCCCGTGGTGGACTTCCTGCTGAAGTACCGCGGCATGAAAAAGCTCCTCAGCACCTATATAGATACGCTGCCCATGCTCATCAACCGGCGCACCGGACATATCCACAGCACGTTCAACCAAGCCGTCACAGCCACCGGCCGCCTGAGCTCGAGCAACCCCAATCTGCAGAACATTCCTGTCCGCGGCGACGACGGCCGCGAGATACGCCGCGCCTTCATCCCCGAACCCGGACAGCTGTTTTTCTCGGCCGACTATTCGCAAATCGAACTGCGCATCATGGCCCACCTCAGCCAGGACGAACACATGATAGACGCCTTTATAAAGGGCCATGACATCCACGCCGCCACCGCCGCGCGCATCTACCACAAGGCTATCGACCAAGTCACCCCCGACGAACGCCGCAAGGCCAAGACGGCCAACTTCGGCATCATCTACGGTATCACCACCTTCGGCCTGTCGCAGCGCATCGGCATCAGCCGAACCGAAGCCAAAAGCCTTATCGAAAGCTATTTCAACATGTTCCCGGGCATCCGCCGCTTCATGGACCAGAGCATCAGCCAGGCGCGCCGACAGGGCTACATCGAGACCATCTTCGGCCGACGCCGCTATCTGCCCGACATCCATTCGGCCAACGCCACCGTGCGCGGCTATGCCGAGCGCAACGCCATCAACGCCCCTATCCAAGGTTCCGCCGCCGACATCATAAAAATGGCCATGATTGCCATTGACCGCCGCCTGCAGGACGAACATCTGAAGACAAAAATGATACTCCAGGTGCACGACGAACTCAATTTCACCGTGCCACCCGAAGAACGGGAGAGGGTAGAGGGGCTCGTGAAGCAGGAAATGGAGCGCGCCTACCAGATGAGTGTGCCCCTCGTGGCCGACTGCGGCTGGGGCAGCAACTGGCTCGAAGCTCACTAAAGCCGAAGCACGTTGCCACGCTCCTGTATCGGATTTAGACAACACTATATCGGATTTGGACAAAACTATATCGGACTTATTTTTTCAGAGATGAAACTACGACTTTTCCTTTTGTATTTTCTCAGTTTAGTCATCAACGCTCCGGCACACATCACGGGCGGCCCGGTGGACTACGTGAACCCCCTGGTGGGCACCCTGTCGAGTTTTGAACTCTCCACGGGCAACCTCTATCCCGACATCTCCCTGCCCTGGGGCATGAACAGCTGGTCACCCCAGACGGGCAAGAACGGCGACGGCTGGATGTACACCTACACCACCCACAAGCTGCGCGGCCTGAAACAGACCCACCAGCCCAGCCCCTGGATCAACGACTACGGGGCCTTCAGCCTCATGCCCACTGCCGACCGGCCCCAGGCAGACGAGGAAAAGCGCGCCAGCTGGTTCTCCCACTTCGGCGAAGAGGCCCGCCCCTATTACTATAAAGTCTATCTGGCCGACTACAACGCCACGGCCGAACTCACACCCACCATGCGCTGCGCCCTCTTCCGTTTCACTTACCAGAAAGGGCGCGAGGCATACCTCACGGTGGATGCCTACGACAAGGGTTCATACATCAAAATCATTCCTGAAGAACGGAAAATAGTGGGCTACTCCTCGCGCAACTCGGGCGGGGTGCCCAAGAACTTCCGCAACTACTTCGTCATGCAGTTCGACCGGCCTTTTACCTATCTGGCCGCGGCCGACGGCACCGCTTTGGAAGAAAACAAAACCTCCGTCGAGGGCAACCACGCCCTTGCCGTCGTGGGATTCGGCCAGACGGGCGGAGCAGTCACCGTGCGCGTCGGTTCGTCGTTCATCAGCGCCGAACAGGCCGAGGTCAACCTCAGCCGCGAACTGGGCTCGCGCACCTTCGACGACGTGATGCAGGCCGGAGCCGACGAGTGGAACCGCTGGCTGGGCCGCATCGAAGTGGACAACAACCATCTGGACCACACCCGCACGTTCTATTCCTGCCTGTACCGCGCCCTGCTCTTCCCGCGCAGTTTCTTTGAAGAAGACGCACAGGGCCACTTGGTCCATTACAGCCCCTTCAAGGGCACGGTGGAGCAGGGCAGGCTCTACACCGACTTCGGCGTGTGGGACGTGTTCCGCGCTCTCTTCCCCTTGCTCCACCTGGTCTATCCCGAGATGGGCGCACAGGTTCAGGAAGGGTTCGCCAACATGTATCGCGAGAGCGGTTTCCTGCCTGAATGGGCCAGTCCCGGCCACCGCAACTGCATGGTGGGCAACAATTCCGCCTCTGTCGTGGCCGATGCCTACCTGGCCGGTCTCCGCGGCTATGACGCCAATCTGCTTTGGGAGGCCGTCACCCACGGTGCCAACGCCGTGCATCCGCAAGTGAAATCGACCGGACGCCTGGGCTTTGACCACTACAACCGCCTCGGCTACGTGCCCTGCGACGTGGGCATCAACGAGAGCGCGGCACGCACGCTGGAATATGCCTACGACGACTGGTGCATCTACCAATTCGGCCGTGCCCTGGGCCGCAGCGAGAGTGAACTGGCGCCATACCGGCAACACGCCATGAACTACCGTCACCTGTTCGACAGGGAGACCGGCCTGATGCGCGGACGCCGGCAAGACGGTTCGTTCCAGACGCCTTACAACCCGCTCAAGTGGGGCGACGTGTTCACCGAAGGCAACGGATGGCACTACAGCTGGTCGGTCTTCCACGACCCAGAAGGCCTTATCCGGCTCATGGGCGGCCGCGACGTCTTCAACCGCATGCTCGACTCGCTCTTCGTGCAATCGCCCGACTTTGACGAGAGTTACTACCGCGCCGTCATTCACGAAATACGCGAGATGCAGGTGATGAACTTCGGGCAGTACGCCCACGGAAACCAGCCGGCCCAACACATCATCTATCTCTACAACTGGAGCGGCCAACCCTGGAAGACCCAGTACTGGGTGCGCGAGGTGATGGACCGTCTCTACCGCGCCACACCCGACGGCTATTGCGGTGACGAGGACAATGGCCAGACTTCGGCATGGTATGTCTTTTCTGCCCTGGGCTTCTACCCCGTGTGCCCCGCCTCGGGTGAGTATGCACTCGGCGCGCCTTACTTTGACAACGTGCGCATCCATCTGCCCGGCGGCAAGCATGTCAACATCGAGGCCAAAGGCCAAAGCGGCCGCTACCGCTACGTCAACAGCATCAAACTCAACGGCAAGAATTACGACAAGAACTACATACGCCGCAGCGACCTGCAGCGCGGCCTGAACCTGCGCTTCGACATGAGCGAGCAACCCAATACCCGGAGGGGAACGGCTCCAAAAAGCGCACCTTATTCTTTCAGCAACGCCGACTGATGTTTTCTTAAAAAACGAAGTGGGACTTCTGCACGCCGAAGCGGCGCCTCAAAATTTTGAGGCGCCGCTTCGTTCTTTGATAACCGTAGGGTAGGGGGCGGAAACTATTTGCCGTTGCGCTTGAGCCAGCGCAGCAGTTCCTTATGCCAGATGTCGGCGTCTTTGAAGTCCGGGTTGTAGCCGAAGCCGTGATAGCCGTCGGGGTAAACATGAAGCGAAACGGGTATCTTGTGGTCAACCATCGCTTGGGCATACAGGAAGCCGTTTTTCAAAGGCACCGTGCGGTCGTTGGAACTGAAAATGATGAAAGCCCTCGGCGTGTCGTCAGTCACATGCTTTTCGTTGCTGTAGAGCTCCTCCATTTCAGGCGATGCATCCTTGCCAATCAGATTGTCGTGCGTACCCTGGTCGGTAAACGACTTGTCCATGGTTACGACAGGGTAGAGCAATATCTGGAAATCGGGACGCGTGGCTTTCGAATGGTAATGCGTAGCCAGCGTTGTGGCCAGATGACCGCCGGCACTGCTGCCCATGATGCCCACATTGGCCGTGTCCACGCCCCATTCGGCGGCATGGCTGCGAACGATGCGCATGGCCTGCTCGGCGTCCTCCAGCGGCACCGTATGGCGCTGCTTGGGCAGACGGTATTTGAGCACCATCAGCGAGATGCCGTTGGGATTGAACAGACGGGCAAACAAAATGCCTTCGTTCTGCATTGAAAGGAACCTGTAGCCGCCGCCCGGACAGGCCACCACAGCCTGACCCGTAGGCTCGTCGGCCAAGAACACCAGCAGACGGGCGTCGGCACGGTCGTCTTTCACTTCGTCGCCCGTCCACAGGGGCAACTCAAAACTTCTCTGAGCCCGCATGGCAGCAGGCAGGGCCAACAACAGGGCCACTATGAAAATGAACTGTTTCATGATTGAACCGGTTTTAGTTTGACAAAGATACAACTTTTAATTACATTGGCGTCTTTTTTTACAAAACTAACTGACATTTTTTCGCCTAAATGCGTTTTCGTCCGGTCTATGTCCGTTTTCGTGCCGACCAAAGCGGATTTCGTTTCACAGGGTAGGGGGCCGGCTTGGTGCAGGGACGGAACAGAAAAAAGAAAACCGCCTACCAGCGTTCTTCGTCGCGGTGGCGGTGCTTCTGTTTGCGAGTATAAGTCTTCCGGCTGCGGTGGGTGCGGTCGCTGCTGTGGAATCCTGGCCCCAGCTGCTCCATCTCGGCCTCGCGCTGGCCGCGCTTGGCGGCTTTGATGTAGTCTTCCACAGTAATGGCCATACGCACCTGACGGCGGTGCTTGTTTTTTTGTTTCTTCATACTGGATTAAATGAACAGTTGTCCCACTTGATAGACAAGCGCCGAGACTACCCAGGCCACCAGCGTAGTGTAGGCGGCAGTGAACACGGCCCAACGCCACGAACCGGTCTCGTTCTTGATGGCGACGATGGTGGCCAGGCAGGGGAAGTAGAGCAGGATGAAGAGCAAATAGCAGTAGGCCGTGAGGGGCGTGATGCCGTCGCGCAGCATCTGAGTGCGCAGACGGGTATATTTCTCGCCGTCGTCGCTATAGGTTTCGTCATCGCCATAACTGTCGTCATCCGTATATATCACACCCATGGTTGAGGCCACTATCTCCTTGGCTCCCACGCCGGCAATGAGGCTTACGTCGAGTTTCCAGTTGAATCCCTGCGGGCGGAACACAGGTTCTATAGTCTGGCCCAGCCGCCCGATGTAGCTCTGCTCCTGCTGCTCCTGATTAGAGAGCGAGGCATTGTGGGGGAAATAGCCCAGCGCCCATACCACAATGCTGGCCACGAGAATGATGCCACCCATCTTCTTCAGATATTCCTTACCCTTTTCCCAAGTGTGGCGGCCGATGGCTTTAGCCGTGGGCCAGCGGTAGGGCGGCAACTCCATCACGAAGGGCGTGTCCTCGCCACGAATGAGGAAACGGCTCATCAGACGGCTCACAATGACTGAAACCACAATGCCCACGGCATAGAGCGATATCATGACCAGCGAGCGGTACTTCAAGGCGAAGAACGTGCCTGTTATCATGATGTAGATGGGCAGGCGGGCCGAGCAACTCATGAAAGGCAGGATGAGCATGGTGATCAGGCGCGAGCGTCGGCTCTCGATGGTGCGTGTGGCCATAACGGCAGGCACGTTGCAGCCGAAACCCATGATGAGCGGTATGAACGACTTGCCGTGCAGCCCCATCTTGTGCATCAGTTTGTCCATAATAAAGGCTGCACGGGCCATGTAGCCCGAATCTTCCATGAGCGAAATGAAGAGATAGAGAATAAGTATTTGGGGAAGGAATATGATGACACTGCCCACGCCGCCGATAACGCCGTCTATGAGCATAGCCTTCACCACACCTTCGGGCATGGTGTGCCCTATCCACTGGCCAAGCCAAGCCACACCGGCATCAATCCAGTCCATAGGATACTGGCCCAGCACAAAGGTGGTCTCGAACATGAGAAAAAGTATCAGGAAAAAGATGGGGAAGCCTACATATTTATTGGAAAGCACATCATCGATGAAATGCGTCATACGGTATGTGTCTTTCTTGTTGCCTTCCTGAAATTCGGCTTCACGGAGAGCACCGTGAATGAAACCGTACTTGGCGTTCATCACAGCCGTTTCCGAGTCTTCGTGAGTGTCGCGCTCTATCTGTTGTTGCGCTGTGTGGACGGCAGCTTTTATTTTGGCAGCATGCTCAAAAGTATCCACCACACGATTCACTTCACTGTCGTTTTCCAGCAGTTTGATGGCCAGATAGCGGGTAGAGTAGCGGTGGCGAATCTTCTCGTCATGCTGAAGCACGGCTTTTACCAAATCTATGCCGGCTTCCACGTATTGTCCGTGATTGATGTGGATGTGACGGTAATAGTTCTTCACCGGCCGGTCGCCCGAGGCAAAGTCTTCCAGATGGCCGTCCTCTATAGGCTGTGCCGGACATCCCTTGCACGTGTTCTTGCCACAATGCGGACAGGCAGGCACCGCCGGTTCCTTCTTTTTAGCATAGGTGTCGTGCCACTCGCGTATCTCGCGGGCCACCTCGGGATTGATGCGCCCTTCTGCATCCACGTAGTCGACACCTTCGTACATGTTAATTATAATATGGAACAGCAGATCCACGCCTCTGCCCGACTTAAACGACGTGGGCACCATGGGCACGCCGAACAGTGTGCTCAGACAATCGATGTCAAGATGGTCGCCACGCTGTTCAAACTCATCATACATGTTAAGGGCACACACCATGCGCTGGTTCATGTCGATAAGCTGTGTGGTCAGATACAGATTACGCTCCAGATTATGGGCGTCAATGACATTGATGATGATGTCGGGGGTGCTGTCAATAATATAGCGCCGTACATAGAGTTCTTCGGGACTGTAAGCCGAAAGCGAATACGTGCCTGGCAGGTCAATAAGGTTGAAGTCGTAGCCTTCAAAGTGGGCATGAGCCTCACTGGCGTCCACCGTCACCCCGCTGTAGTTACCCACACGGGCATGGGCACCGCTGGCGTAGTTGAATAGTGAGGTTTTACCGCAGTTAGGATTTCCAACAAGAGCCACGTTGATCGTGCGGCGCTGACGCAGATAAGCTTCATGCACATTGCGCTCCACTTCCTCCATTTCCACGAGAGGTTCGTTCTCCATGACTTTTGTCGCCGTTTCCTTCTGCAAGCTATAGGGTGCTATCTCTATCATCGCGGCTTCGTCGCGGCGCAGCGACACTTCATAGCCCATCACACGATATTTCACAGGGTCCTGCAGCGGCGCATTAATCAACGACTCCACCGTCTTACCCTTCACGAAGCCCATTTCAACAATACGCTTGCGGAAACCGCCGTGACCGGCCACCTTCACGATGACCGCACGCTCGCCTGTTTTCAATTCTGATAGTTTCATCCCTACCTGTACGACTTTGGTCGTGCAAAGTTACGCCGATATTCTCATCTTTGCAATACTTAGAATGTAGTAAAATGCCCTTTCATGGCCACAATACCGTATCACTCTATCACAAAAGCAGGTTGTCAAAATTTTTTTGAAAGTTTCTGATGGTTATATAACTTATTCATAATCATTGCATTTTGGAATATCTGAAAACAAGGCGGCGTTTCTTTAATCCGAAACGGCGTTTCAAATTTTCGAGACGCCGTCTTTGCAAGCCGAAAAATGACCTCTAACCATCGTTTGTCAATTTTTTTCGCATTTTATGCCTCGCAAACTTGATTGAGGTATTACAGAAAAGAAAGATTTAGGTTTACAAACGGAACATTCCCTTTTCCGACAATTGGCATTATCCACCGCATTCTTTCCAGGGAATAGTATTTAAAGAGATTATTTTAGATAGATATTCTTTTATAATGTAAATATTACTTTTGCTTTTTGCTTGTCGGTGGAAATGGTGGAAAAGTTTTTATGAGTTATTGATTATTAAAAAAATATCGTGTATTTTCGATGGTGGATTATTGTTAATGGAGCGTGGATGTAGGGTGTGAAAAAGGGTGTGTCCGGTGGAAAAGTTCCGGTTTGTTTTCGGAGGTGGCAGAAGGTTGTTTTTCCACGGCATTTTCAACCGGAATTTTTGGCTTTTTCCACCAATTATCCACCGGTCGTTTTTATTCGAAATTCTGGAGTTGTCGGAAACATTCCCACAATACGATAGAGGCGCTGTTGGCCACGTTGAGCGAGTGTTTGGTGCCGTATTGCGGTATTTCAAGAGCATAGTCGCAGAGGTCCACGGCCTCCTGTTCCACACCTTTCACTTCATTACCGACTACAAGGGCGTATTTTTGGTTTTTCTCAGCTTTCCAACGGTTAAGGGGAATGCTTTCGGCTATCTGTTCCACGGCCAAGAGGGTGTAGTTGGCCGATTTTAGTTGTTTGAGAGCTTCGGCAGTAGTGTTATAGTAAGTCCAATCGACGCTGTCTTCGGCTCCGAGGGCGGTTTTGTGGATTTCGGCTGAAGGGGGAACGGCTGTGATGCCGCACAGGCAGACGTGGGCCACGCGGAAGGCATCGGCCGTGCGCAGCATGCTGCCTACGTTATAGACACTGCGGATGTTGTCGAGCACAAGCACGAGCGGCAGTTTTTTTGCCTGTTTGAACTGCTCGACCGTAAGCCGGCCCATTTCGGTAACTTTCAGTTTTCGCATCACAGATGCAAAGGTACTACTTAATTGAGAGTTGAATAATACCGGAACGGCGATTTTTTCAAAAAAGCGGGCCGGGTTATTCTAATAATATGTACTTTTGCAGCCTAAAACAAAAACAATGATACGACTTCTTATCCCTCTTCTTATAGTCCTTGCGCTGATGGCTTACATAGGCTGGCATCTCTGGCAGATGTTGCCTTTGAGCCAAGGTTGGCGGGCAACGGTCATAGCGGTGTGCATAGGTATGGTGTTTCTGATGGTAGCCTCCATTTTCGGCCGCAACCATTTGTCGGAAACGCTTATCGGCAGCATCTATTACATTTCGACCGCCTGGCTCTTCATCTTGCTCTACATGGTGTTGGCTTTTGTGGTCATCGATGTGGTGCGTGCCGTGGTGCCGGCGGTTCGCCCTTGGTTTGTGCACCATTGGGGCGGCGTCATTGGCGTGGCCGCTGTGTTGCTGTTGGTTTTCGCCTATGGCAACTGGCGCTACCACCACAAAGTGCGCACGGAACTGACCGTGGAAACCGGAAAACCATTGTTGCGCGACTATCGTCTGGTAGCCCTGTCGGACTTGCACCTGGGCTACACTATCGGACGCAAGGAACTGGCCCGTTGGGTGGATTTGATAAATAAAGAAAAACCCGATGCAGTGGTCATTGCCGGTGACATCATCGACAACTCCGTACGCCCCGTGCTGAGGCAGGCCATGCAGGAGGAACTGCGGCGGCTGAAAGCACCGTTGGGTGTATATGCCTGCTTCGGCAACCATGACCATCTGGCGGGCACGGGACAGAGTGGCGACTTCTTCCATCAGGCCGGCATACGGCTGCTGCGCGACGAGGTCGTGCTCGTTGACAGTGCCTTCTACGTGGCCGGACGCGACGACCGCACCAACAACCATCGCAAGCCAACGGCGAAAATACTGAGCAATCTGGATTTGCGCCATCCCATCATACTGCTCGACCACCAGCCCTATCATCTGAAAGAGAGCGAACGTGCCGGTGTGGACTTCCAGCTCTCTGGCCACACCCACCGCGGCCAGGTGTTTCCCATCAATATCATCACCGACGTCATCTATGAGTGTTCCCACGGTTACCACCGCCTGGGCCGCACCCACTATTACGTGAGTGAAGGCATCGGGCTCTGGGGCGGCAAGTTCCGCATCGGAAGCAAGAGCGAGTACACGGTTGTCACGCTCAAGGGCACACGTCCCTGACAACAGAAAGCGTCATCATCATAAGAAAACGCATTTAGTGAAGACTAAATGCGTTTTCGTTTGGCCTATATCCGTTTTCGTCCTGACGAAACAGAAAAGGAAAGGGTCAGTAGGTATGCTCGTCTTCTTCGAGTTCCTTGCGGGTGATGCTGCGCAGGTCAATGGCGCGCCAGCACCAGACGATGTAGGCCAGTACAAACGGAATGATCAGCGACACCACGGCCATCACCTGAAGGGTGAAGAGGCTGGAGGAGCTGTTGGCCAGTGTGAGGGAACTCTGCAGGTCGGCTGTCGAGGGGTAGTAGGCCGTATGGTTCCAACCGGCGCAGAGCAGCAGTGCCAGCACGGTCAGCACGGTGCCGACACCCACGGGCCAGATGCCGCGCACGTAGGTCTTGCTGCGGATGGTCTTGACGATGCCGAAAAGCACCAGTGCCACCCCTGCGAGCAGAAGCAGCAGCACGGGCCACATGGCAAGGAGATTGTGGAGGTATTTCATGGGTTCCATCACCACGGTACCGTCGGCTGCCACGGCGAAACCGTCCTTGAACAACGTACGGATGAGAAAGGCCAGGAAGAACAGCAGGAACATGCCGGCGTTGCCCACCAGCTGCACACTGCCGCGGCTGCGAAGCGTGTCGTCGTCCACATTGTTCATGATGTAGAGGATGCCCAGCGTGCGGGCCAGGAAGCACACGGCCAGGCCAAGACACCAGTTCCAGAAGTTACCTAACGCTTCCAGCCCGTGCCAGGACGAGGCCCAGGTGGAGACAACGGGCTGGTAAGTGTCGCCCAGGTTTTCCTGATTGACGGTGAACTCGGCGCCGTTGAAGAATGTGGCTACGGCCGCACCGAGCACGAAAGGACCGATGAAGCCGTTGAACTGGAGCAGCAGGCGGTAGCCGCGCTGGCCGAGCACATTGCCCACCTTCGACTGGAATTCATAGCTCACGGCCTGCACCACGAAGCTCACCAGCAGGAGCATCCACACCCAATAGGCACCGCCGAAACTGGTGCTGTAGAACAAGGGGAAGGATGCGAAGAATGCACCGCCGAAGGTGACGAGCGTGGTGAAGGTATATTCCCATTTACGGCCTGTCGAGTTGAAGATGAGCCGTCGTTCCTCTTCAGTGCGGCCCAGGGTGTAGGCCACGGCGTTGCCGCCCTGCACAAACATCAGGAATACCAGCAGGGCGCCCAGCAGACTGACCAGAAACCACCAGTAGTGTTGGAGAAAAGAGTAAGTAATCATGGTTTATTCGCTTTTATGGTTTTTGATGGCGTTAATCATAATGCGCAGTTCGGCTATGAGTAACGTGGTGAAGAGAATGAGGAAGATGAAGAAGGTCAGCATGACGTTGCCTGTGGGCAACTGGCTGACGGCGGCGTTGACCGGCATGAGGTCCTGGATAATCCAGGGCTGGCGGCCCACCTCGGCCACGGCCCATCCGGCCTGGCCGGCCAGATAAACCAGAGGAATGCTCCACAGTCCGGCATGGAGCAACCAGCGCGGCAGCTGTGGTGCCTTTTTGTATTCAAACCACAGGAAGAGCAGCATGACCAGCAGCAGGAGCGAGCCTACACCTACCATCACACGGAAGGCCCAATAGACCACGGCAATGGGAGGCACCAGGTCGCGCACTTTTTCCACGTGGCCGTAGCCGAAATACTGCACGTTTTTCTTCAGCCGCTTGGCATAGACGGCGGCTTGGGCCGTGTCGGTCTTGAGATATTGGCGATATTGGGTAAAATCGTTGAGGGCGCGTTGTCCCAACAGCATTTTTTCCTGTCCGCCCTTCACGGTTGTGCCGTCGGGTGTGGTATAGCCGTTGAGCAGGTCGTTCACACCGGGCACATAGCCGTCCAGGTCGTGTGTGGCCAGGATGGAAAGCACGCCGGGCACTTCCACGCCGGGCACAATGGAGAACGGGGCCCGTTGTCCGCCGTCCATCAGGCCTTCGGCCGCGGCCAGTTTCATGGGCTGGTGCTTCGCTATCTCAATGCCGCTGCGGTCGCCCGTGGCCATGACGATGAAGGTGGCTGCGAGGCCCACGATGGTGCCGATGCGCAGGCTGCGGCGCGCCATTTCAGTGTTGCGACGGCGCAGCAGGTACCAGCAACTCACCCCGATGACGAACACGCCGCCCGTCATCCAGGCGCTCGACACGGTGTGCAGGAATTTTGTCACTGCCATGCCCTGGAAGGCCACTTCCCAGAAGTTCACCATCTCGTTGCGCACGGTGTCGGGATTAAACGCCATGCCCACGGGGTGCTGCATCCAGGCGTTGGCCACCAGAATCCACCATGCCGAGATGGTGGCGCCGAGGCCGGTGAGCCAGGTGGCGGCCAGATGGAAGCGCTGGCTCACCTTGTTCCAGCCGAAATACATTATGGAAATGAACGTGGCTTCCATGAAGAAGGCCACGATGCCCTCTATGGCCAGCGGGGCGCCGAAAATGTCGCCCACGAACCAAGAGTAGTTCGACCAGTTGGTGCCAAACTCGAATTCGAGAATGAGTCCCGTGGCCACACCCACGGCAAAGTTGATGCCGAAGAGTTTCATCCAGAATTGCGCCGTGCGCTTCCAGAACTCGTCTTTCTTCACCACGTAGAGGGTCTCCATGATGCCCATGATGACGGCCAGACCGAGCGTCAGGGGCACGAAGAGCCAGTGGTAGCAGGCCGTCAGCGCAAATTGGGCGCGCGACCAGTCAATCAATGTAATGTCGATTCCTAACATGCTATGTTTACTTTTTTGATTCGTCGTTATTATTGATTATCCGCTCTGCCACCGTCTCTTGTTTTTCTGTGGTGGAAAGTCCGCTGAGGGCGGGTTTAAAAAAGAAGATGCGGAGCACCACAAAGATGATGAACAGTTTTATGATGACAAGCAGCCACAGCGTGCGCCCCCACGTCATCCGTCGGAAGCCATCGCGGTAGAATGCCCACAAACGGGCCAGAACTTGCGGTCGTTTCATGGCGCGGCAATGGAGTTAAACCTGATCCTCTGGTGCAAAGATATGAAATAGGAATGAATAATTAACATTTTGAAGATAAAAAAATAGTGTCTTGCACGCTAAATATGCGTCCCCGCCTTTTTCGCCCGCCGGTCGTCATTCCTATGTCCGATTTAGAAACGACGAAGTCCGACTTCGTCATTACGAGGCGCCGTTTCAAAAATCTGAGGCGCCGCTTCGAAAAATCAAGGCGCTGTTTTCTGTTTTTTTAAAAAAAGAGCGGCTGGCGATGTTACATTTTCCGTACTTTTGCGTTTAATGATTAGACGGAAATAAAAAACGAAAGAAATATGAAGATTAAAAACATTGGAAAATGGACCGTGTGCGCCCTTGTGGCCTTGCCTTTGCTGGCATGCAGCAGCAGCGAGCGCGTGGAAGACAAAATGATGGTGGACGACGGGGCTGTGCTCATATCGGGCGACCTGACCTATGAGAAAGCCATGGAGGCTCTGGCGCCGTTGATGACAAAAAACGATGTGGCCGTGATGAAGATTATCAAGAACGGCCAGATTGGCCAGCCGGTGGCGGTCGATGCGCAATTGCGCGAAATCAAAGTGAGCAGTGTGGTCCATCTGTACTTCACGCAGTCTGACGAAGTGACGGCCCGCCTGGAGGTGCCGGCGCGGCTGAAGGACTACATCAAGGTCACCTACGCCAACGGACGGTTGGAGGCAGGAAGCAGTCAGACGAACATGAAGTCTCGTTGGAAATTGCTTGAGGACGAAGAAGTCAATCTTTATGTCAGTGCGCCGCGCCTGGAGTCGCTGGAGCTGTCGGGTGCCACACGTGCGCAACTTGGCGACATCAACCAGGCCGGTCCGGTCGATATTGTCGCCCACGGGGCTTCCAAAGTGGTGGGCAAAACCATCCGCAGCAATGCTAAGGTGCGTGTGAACTGCAGCGGAGCCGCCGAATTGGTTTTCAAGGAAATCTATTCCGGCGGCGACCTCGCCTGGCAGTGCTCCGGCAGCAGCCGTCTGGCTCTTGACATGTTGACTGGCACGACTTACTCTTTTGATTGTTCAGGAGCCAGCAAACTCACCGTGACCCGCTTTACCCATGCCGCCGACATGAAAGTGTCCAACAGCGGTGCCAGTCGGGTGAACGTCACGGGCAACGCCGACCGGGTAAAACTGAACAATTCCGGTGCGTCCAAAGTGGTATTCACCGGCAAGGCAGGCAGCCTGGACGTGGATTGTTCCGGTGCGTCCAAGGCCACCCTGGCGGGCAGTGCCGACGATGCCAACCTCAGTGTCAGCGGGGTGGGCAAGATTGACGCCACGGCCATGAAGATAGCCAAAGCCTCGCGCCACTACCCGCAGAGCCCGGCAAAGATTGAAATGTAAATCTGTAGAATCTTTTCATTTTAGCTAAGGCAACCGCCATAGTAAAGGGTGGGGCGTCACAGCGACGCTCCACCCTCTGGCTTTTTTCACGCCCTGCGGCGGCACGAAATGCGATTTGGTCGCGACGAAAACGGAGTTAGTTTTTTCCAACTCCGTTTTCGTTTTACCGTATCGGCGGGGGTGGCCCCGCAGCGCGACAGAAGGAAGCGCCAGGGAGAGTTTTGACATTTGTTGGGCGCAGAGAGCGCGGGTTTCGCTGAAAATGGTTACCTTTGCGGCAGATTTCGTTAAAAGGAAAAGTAATTATGGCTCTGAAATGCGGCATTGTGGGACTGCCCAATGTGGGTAAGTCAACGCTGTTTAACTGTTTGAGTAACGCCAAGGCGCAGGCGGCCAATTTCCCGTTCTGCACCATAGAGCCCAACGTGGGCATCATCACCGTGCCCGACGAGCGGCTGTCGCGGTTGGCCGAACTGGTCCATCCCGGGCGCATCGTGCCGGCCACGTGCGAGATAGTGGACATCGCCGGACTTGTGAAAGGCGCCAGCAAGGGCGAGGGCCTTGGCAACAAGTTTCTGGGCAACATCCGCGAGACAGACGCCATCATCCACGTGCTGCGTTGCTTCGAGGACGAAAACATAGCCCATGTGGACGGCACGATTGACCCCGTGCGCGACAAGGAAATCATAGACACCGAACTGCAGCTGAAGGACCTGGAGACCATCGAAGGCCGTCTGTCGCGCCAGCAAAAGGCGGCTGCGGCGGGCAACAAGGAAGCCAAGATAGAGGTAAGCGTCATGGAAGCCTACAAGGCGGCGCTCGACCAAGGCAAAAATGCCCGGACGGTCACCTTCGACACCAAAGACGAGCAGGATGCCGCACGCAACCTTTTCCTGCTGACGGCAAAGCCGGTGCTCTACGTGTGCAACGTGGGCGAGCAAGACGCCAAGACGGGTAACCCGCTCTCGCAGCGCATCGAAGCCATGGCGGCCGAGGAAGGCGCCGAGGCCATGGTCATTGCCGCCAAGACGGAGGAAGACATTGCCGAACTGGAAACCTATGAGGACAAGCAACTGTTTCTGGAAGAACTGGGCTTGGAGGAAAGCGGTGTGAACCGTCTCATCAAAAAGGCCTATGCGTTGCTTAACCTTCAGACCTTCATCACCGCCGGCGAGATGGAAGTGAAAGCCTGGACCTACCGCAAGGGCTGGAAAGCCCCGCAGTGTGCCGGCGTCATCCACACGGACTTTGAAAAGGGGTTCATCCGCGCCGAAGTGATAAAATACGAAGACTACATTGCCTACGGCAGCGAGGCCGCCGTGCGCGAGGCCGGCAAGCTGAACGTGGAGGGCAAGGACTATGTGGTGCAGGACGGCGACATCATGCACTTCCGTTTTAACGTATAACGCAAACAAAGAACAACCATGTTGGCTTTTATTCAATGGGCTCCCGACCCCACGGTGTTTACCATCGGCAATTACTCCATCCGCTGGTATGCCCTGTGCTGGTGCTGCGCCCTGCTGCTGGCTTATTGGAACATGCACCGGCTCTACCGCGACCAGCGTATTCCGGAAGAAAAATTTGAACCCTTGTTTTTCTATTGCTTCGTTTTCCTGTTGCTTGGCGCCCGTCTGGGTCACTGCCTGTTCTACGAGCCGGTGTTTTACCTGACCCACCCCGTGCAGATGTTGCTGCCCATCCGTCAGATGGCTGACGGGTCGTGGAAGATGGTGGGCTACGAAGGGCTGTCGAGCCACGGCGGCGTGCTGGGCCTGTTTGTGGCCATTTGGCTCTACTGCCGGAAAACGAAAGTCAACGTCATGCGCGTGCTTGACAACATGGGTGTGGCCACGCCGCTGAGCGCCGCCTTCATCAGGTTGGGCAACCTGTTCAATTCAGAAATCGTGGGCTACCCGACGGACATGCCCTGGGGCTTCGTGTTCCTGAACAACGGCGAGACCTTTGCCCGCCACCCGGCGCAACTCTACGAGTCGCTCTTCTACCTGTCGTTCTTCTTCGTGATGCTGGCCGTTTACCGCTATCATAAGCGCCGCACGGGGTCGGGCTTCTTCTTCGGCCTCTGTCTGACGGTCATCTTCACCTTCCGCATACTGATAGAACTGATAAAGGAAGACCAAGTGGACTTCGAGGCCGGGCAATGGCTCAACATGGGCCAGATACTCAGCATTCCGCTTGTTGTCATCGGTCTCTACTGCCTGTTGGGAGGCAAGTGGTGTCGCCGCATAGGCGAGAAACCGCAGGCTTGAGTCGCGTCCCGCCGCGGCGGGAACGGATCTTTTTGTCAAAAAACAGCAAGGGTTCCACCGGTTTTCTAACCGGATGGTATCCATTGCTCCGAAATATTATATATATAATATAAAGAGAAAGTTGTTGATTGTCATCAGAATTACGCAAAGAGTGTTAGACGAAAATGAATGGTAAATCATTAAAGTGTAAATATCATTATGTGTGGTATCGTATCGATATTCAATGTTAAGAAGCAGACGCACGAACTTCGCGAAAAAGCTTTGCGCATGAGTCAAAAGATTAGGCATCGCGGTCCTGACTGGAGTGGCATTTATTGTGGTGGTTCGGCCATCCTTGCTCACGAACGTCTCTCCATCGTTGATCCCGAAAGCGGCGGGCAACCTTTGTTCTCGCCCGACAGGAAACAAGTGTTGGCCGTCAATGGCGAGATCTACAATCATCAGGAGATTCGCTGCCGCTATGCAGACCGTTATGAGTTCCAGACAGGCAGTGACTGCGAAGTCATCCTGGCGCTCTATCGTGACAAGGGCATAGATTTTCTGGAGGACATCAGCGGCATCTTTGCTTTCGCCCTTTACGATGAAGAAAAGGATGAGTTTCTGATAGCTCGCGACCCAATCGGTGTGATACCTCTGTATATAGGTTATGACAGCGATGGAACGGTGTATGTCGCTTCCGAACTGAAGGCACTCGAAGGACAATGTGAGCGGTACGAACCCTTCCTGCCCGGTCATTATTACTGGAGCAAAGAGCCCGGCATGAAACGCTACTACACGCGTGACTGGTTTGATTATGATGCTGTGAAGGACAACGGGGCAAGCGTAGATGCCATCCGCGATGCTCTGAAAGACTCCGTGAAGCGCCAGTTGATGTCCGACGTTCCCTATGGCGTGCTGCTCAGCGGCGGGCTCGATTCTTCTGTCATCTCAGCCATTGCAGAGCAGTTCAGCGAGCACCGCATAGAAGACAATTCGCAGACCAGGGCTTATTGGCCCCGGCTGCACTCTTTTGCCGTAGGCTTGAAGGGTGCTCCCGACTTGGAAAAGGCGAAGTTAGTGGCCGACTACATCGGCACTGTACATCACGAAATCAATTATACCATACAGGAAGGGCTTGACGCCATACGTGATGTCATCTATTTCATCGAGACGTACGACGTGACGACCGTCCGTGCATCAACCCCCATGTATTTGCTTGCCCGTGTAATCAAGTCCATGGGCATCAAGATGGTTCTTAGCGGAGAGGGAGCAGATGAAGTGTTCGGCGGCTACCTCTATTTCCACAAAGCCCCCAACGCGAAGGCTTTCCATGAGGAGACTGTTCGCAAGCTCAGCAAACTTCACTACTACGACTGTCTTCGTGCCAACAAGAGTCTTTCGGCATGGGGTGTAGAAGGTCGAGTTCCTTTCCTCGACAAAGAATTTCTTGATGTGGCCATGCGTACCAATCCGGAAGCCAAGATGTGTCCCGGCACAACGATTGAGAAGAAAATAGTCCGTGAGGCCTTTGCCGACATGTTGCCCGCAGGGATAGCCTGGCGACAGAAGGAACAGTTCAGCGACGGTGTAGGCTATTCGTGGATAGACACGTTGAAAAAGATAACCTCCGAAGCCGTCACCGACGAACAGATGGCGCATGCTGCAGAACGCTTCCCCGTCAACCCACCACTCAACAAGGAGGAGTACTATTATCGCAGCATCTTCGCCGAGCACTTCCCCAGCGACTCTGCTGCCAGATGTGTTAACCAAGAGGCAAGTGTTGCCTGTTCAACTGCCATTGCCCTCGAATGGGATGCTGAATTCCAAAACATGAACGATCCCAGCGGAAGAGCGGTGAAAGGTGTTCACGAACAGGCATATTGAAGAAATAAATAAAAAACAATGAAGCGAGCAGCAAGATTGATTCTTGACGACGGCAGCGAGTTCTGCGGTTGGTCGTTTGGCTACGAAGGAAATGCCGTTGGCGAAGTCGTGTTCAATACGGCAATGACGGGCTACCCGGAAAGCCTGACCGACCCAAGCTATGCAGGCCAGATACTGGTGACAACATATCCTTTGATTGGAAACTATGGTGTTCCGGAAACAGGAGGCGAACCATTGCCTAAGTTCATGGAAAGTGACAAGATTCATGTCAAAGGCCTTGTCGTGGCTGATTATAGCGAGAAGTATTGCCATTGGAACGCCAAGGAGTCTCTCTCCGAATGGCTAAAGCGAGAAAAAATACCCGCCATCACAGGCATTGACACACGAAGGCTCACCAAACGTCTTAGGGAGAACGGTGTAATGAGAGGACGGATTGCGACAGAAGGCACAGAAAGTGTCAGGAGTATGGAGAAATCCGACTATGGTTCTGTCAATTGGGTGGAACAGGTGAGCTGCAGTGAGCCGATTCGCTATAACGCGGGAGCCGGCAAGCGTGTTGTGCTTGTCGATTGTGGTGTCAAGGCTAACATCATACGTTGCCTGATAAACCGTGGCGTTGAGGTTATCAGGGTTCCATGGGACTATGACTTTAATCAGCTTGACTTCGACGGCTTGTTCCTTGCGAATGGTCCTGGCGACCCTGAGAGGTGCAGTAGAACCGTGGAGCACATCCGCACATTCTTGAACAATCCGGAAGTGCGGCCGCTCATGGGCATTTGTCTCGGAAATCAACTCTTGGCAAGAGCTGCTGGCGCTCAGACATACAAACTGAAGTATGGCCACCGCAGTCATAATCAACCGGTGCAGCGTGTCGGTACCACACAATGCTTTATCACGAGCCAGAATCATGGCTATGCCGTTGATGACTCAACATTGCCTGCAGATTGGGAACCGTTGTTCGTAAACATGAACGATGGCTCCAACGAAGGCATCCGCCACAGGACCAAGCCTTGGTTTTCTGCACAATTCCACCCGGAAGCCTGCTCCGGGCCAACAGATACGGAATGGATGTTTGATGAATTTGTTTCTTTGGTGAACAAGCTGACCGGTGAGCGCGTAAACCTGTTGGAGGTAGAAGCAGGCAACCTGTCAGCCCACAAACAGCGTCCCAACTTATCAACGGTTAAGAAAGTTCTCATTCTTGGCAGCGGTGCCCTCAAAATTGGTCAGGCCGGAGAGTTTGATTACAGTGGAGCCCAAGCACTGAAAGCCTTGAAGGAAGAGGGTGTCAAGTCGGTTCTCATTAATCCTAATATCGCGACGGTTCAGACCTCGCAGGGTGTCAGCGACACGGTCTATTTCCAACCCGTCACGCCAGAGTTCGTGGAACGGATCATAGAAAAGGAGCGGCCGGACGGCATCCTGTTGAGTTTCGGTGGGCAGACCGCGCTGAACTGTGGCGTGGAGCTTTACCGTAAAGGGGTTTTCGAGAAATACGGCGTCAAAATTCTTGGTACGCCCGTCCAAGCAATCATCGACACCGAAGACAGGGACCTTTTTGTCAAGCGGCTTGACGAGATTGGCGTGAAGACCATCAGGAGCGAAGCTTGCAACACCGTCGAGGAGGTGCAGAGGGCAGCCCACGGGTTGGGTTTCCCCGTCATTCTTCGTGCCGCCTATGCCCTCGGCGGTCTCGGTTCAGGCTTCTGCGACAACGACGAGGAACTGAAGGCACAAGCCGAGGAAGCGTTCGCCTTCTCGCCGCAGGTGTTGGTGGAAAAGTCGCTGAAGGGCTGGAAAGAGATAGAATACGAAGTGGTGCGCGACCGCTACGACAACTGCATCACCGTATGCAACATGGAGAATCTCGACCCTCTGGGCATCCATACGGGCGAGAGCATTGTCGTAGCTCCCTCGCAGACGCTCACCAACAGCGAATACCATAAACTGCGCGCCCTTGCCATCAAGATAATACGTCACATCGGCATCGTCGGCGAATGCAATGTGCAGTATGCGCTCGACCCTAATTCCGAGGATTATCGTGTCATTGAGGTCAACGCCCGTCTCAGCCGCTCTTCTGCTTTGGCTTCAAAAGCCACGGGCTATCCCCTGGCTTTCGTTGCTGCAAAACTTGGCCTCGGTTATGGGCTCTTCGAGCTGAAGAACTCTGTCACCAAGACAACCAGTGCATTCTTCGAGCCTGCCCTTGACTATGTGGTTTGCAAGATTCCCCGGTGGGATCTCTCCAAGTTCCATGGCGTGAACCACGAGCTGGGTTCCAGCATGAAGAGTGTCGGTGAAGTGATGGCCATCGGCCGTACGTTCGAGGAGGCCATCCAGAAGGGCTTGCGCATGATAGGACAGGGCATGCATGGCTTCGTAGATAACCATGAGATTAAGGTGCAGGACATCCCCGGGAGTCTCCGGCACGCTACGGACATACGTATTTTCGCTCTTGCAAAGGCCATGATGGCGGGGTATTCTATAGAGCAGATACACCGTCTGACAATGATTGACCGCTGGTTCCTCGAAAAGCTCAAGCACATCATTGCTGTCAATGACCGTCTCAAGGAGTTCGCCTGGTTATCGGATTTCTATAACCATTCGGAATACTCTGAATTTCTGGAAGCCATCGAAGAGCCTGAATTTGCCTCCCTCTTTCTTGAGGCAAAGAAGTACGGCTTCTCCGATTTCCAGATTGCCCGCGTTCTTGGTCTCGAAGCGGGCATGAAGATGGAGCGGGCGGCACTTGTGGTTCGCAAATGGCGTCAGGAATTAGGCCTTTTGCCGGTTGTCAATCAGATTGACACCCTTGCCGCCGAGTATCCCGCCCAGACCAACTATCTCTATTTGTCCTATTTATAACAATAGGCCTGCACAAGGGCAAACATGTCAGAGGCATAGGCGGGAAACCGCCGGCCAGAGTCGCGTCCCGCCGCGGCAGGGGACGGACCACCCTTTTGTCAGATTTTTTTGGAAAAATTCCATCGGTTTTCCAACCGGTTGATTTTCATCGGTCCGGGAATATGGTCAAACAGAAACGGCGTTTCAAACTTTTGAAACGCCGTTTTGTTTTTTTGAAACGCCGCCTTTGAGCGCCGAAACGGGACCTCTCCAGCGGTTTTGTCAAAATATTTTTGAATTTCTTTCTTATCTGAACTTGTAGGCCACCTGCAGCAGGATGGCTATGTTCTTTGCTCCGCTGCGGCTGACGTTGGCCAGGCCGAAGTCGCTGGTGAGGGCGGCAGCCCACTGCCGGTTGAACTCGTAGCCGACGGCTGCGGTGATGCCGGCGTCGAAACGGTGCATGTCGGACTGGCTGAAGGTGGGATGCTCATGGTAGAAGCGGGCCGCACCGGTCTGCCCGGTGTCGCCGCTGGTCTTGGCCTTGCCGCCCACGCCCCAGGCCACGTAGGGACCGGCTGAGAAAGAGAGGTAGTGGGCTGTTGACAAAGGCACGTAGTAGTTGACGAGCACGGGCAGTTCCACGTAGTTGGTGTTGCTGGTGACGTTCATGAGACCGGTTACGATGTTGCCCTCGTCGTCATAGACAATCTCCCCGTCTTCATCGTAAACAATGACCTGGCGGTCGCGGTCCTTCCAGCCTTTGGCCATGTAGTACACGCCGGGCTCGACCGACCACAGGCCGCCGAGCTCCACCTCATAGCCCACGCCAATCTTTATCGCTCCCACGTTGCGTGTGGAGCCGCCGTAGTGGGAAGCCCAGCCTCCGCCCAGCTTGAGCACCGGGTGCTGGGCCCACAGGGTGAGCGAGGTCAGGGCGAGGACGAAGGGTAAGAGGGCGCGTTTCATTTCTTTTTTCCTTTCTTTTTCGTTTTGGCCCAAGGGTCGTCCTGAGAGTCCGCAACGATGTTGTTGTGTTGGAAGAACTGCCGCCAGTCCACCTTTTCCTTCCCCCCGGTCTTGGCTTTGGCTTTGGGCTTGGTGTCGCGGGCGTTCTTGTCCTTGAAATCTTTCTTGCCTTTGTAGGCGGGCTTGGCATGGCGGCTTTTCTCCCGTTGGTCCGCCCGCTCTACGGTGATGCGCCTGCCTTCCTTGTCGCGGGCATTGCGCAGGGCGCCTTCCACCAGGTCGGCCACGCCTTCGGGTACTTCGAAAAAAGAGAAATTCTGCATCAGGTCGATGCGGCCGATATCGACGGGGTCGAGGGTGTAGCGGTTGATGAGACCTATGATTTCGCGGGCAAAGAAGTGGTCGCGCTTGCCGGCGCCGAAGAAGAAGCGTACATAGCCCTTCTCCGCTTTGGCCGCCCCTTTGGGAGCCTTGGCCGCCCCCTTGGCTTTGACGCCGCCGCGGGTTTGCTTGGAGGGCTCTTGCGGCTCTTCTATCTCAGGGGCATTGGCGTAGTAGCTGAGGAAGCGTCCGAAGGTCATGCTCACGAAGCGCTTCACGATGTCTTCCTTGTCGAGCCAGTCGAGCTTGCGGTATATTTCGGGCAGGAACGGTGCAATCTGTTCCTCGTCCACTACGGCGCGCTCCAGCTGGTCGATGACGCGGTAGAGCTGCTTCGTGCATATCTCGCCGGGCGTGGGCAGGGGTTTCTTCACAAATGACTTGCCTATGGTTTTCTCAATAAGGCGTATCTTCCCTTTCTCACGCAGATGGACGATGCTGATGCTCGTGCCTTTCTTGCCGGCGCGGCCGGTGCGTCCGCTGCGGTGGGTATAGTTTTCCACGTCGTCGGGCAGTCCGTAGTTGATGACGTGGGTCAGATCGTCCACGTCGAGTCCCCGGGCGGCCACGTCGGTGGCCACGAGCAGTTGGGTGTTGTGCTGGCGGAACTTCTGCATGGTCAGGTCGCGCTGTGCCTGGCTGAGGTCGCCGTGCAGGGCCTCGGCATTGTAGCCGTCCTGGATGAGTTTGTCGGCCACTTCCTGTGTCTCCAGACGGGTGCGGCAGAAGATGATGGCGTAGATTTTCGGGTAATAGTCCACCACGCGTTTCAAGGCCAAATACTTGTCGCTGGCCCGCACCAGATAATACTCGTGGTTTACGAACTCGGCGCCTTCGTTGCGCGAGCCCACCACGATTTCCTTGTGGTTGCGCAGGTAGTTCTTGGCTATCTTCTCTATTTCCTTGCTCATGGTGGCCGAGAAGAGCAGGGTGTTGCGTTCCTGCGGCACGCCTTCCAATATCTGGTCAATGCTTTCGGAGAAACCCATGTTGAGCATCTCGTCGGCCTCATCGAGCACCACGTTCTCCACCAGGTCGAGCCGTGCCGCCTTGCGCCCCATCAGGTCAATGAGCCGGCCCGGCGTGGCCACGATGATTTGCGCCCCGCGTTTCAGGGCGCGTATTTGGCTCTCGATATTGGCTCCGCCATAGACGGGCACCACGCTGAGACCCTCGACATAGCGTGAGAAGTCTTTCACGTCGCCTGCAATCTGCAGGCAGAGTTCGCGGGTGGGACAGAGTATGACGGCTTGCGTGGCCGTATTCGTCGGGTCTATTTTTTGAATCACCGGGATGCCGTAGGCTGCCGTCTTGCCGGTGCCCGTCTGCGCCAGGGCAATCACGTCGTTGCCCTCGCCCAGCAGGTAGGGAATGACGGCTTCCTGCACCGGCATCGGTGCCACAAATCCCAGTTCTTCGATGGCGCGGCGCACGGGGGCCGACACGCCCAGTTCTTCAAAGGTCATCAATCAGTTTTTATATTTCTTCAGTACTTTCTTTAATGTCGGTGTGATGCCGTCGGCCTCGTTGCGCATGGCGATGTCGTTGGGGTGTACCACATCAACGATGCCGTCGGGGTCGTAGTTCAGTTGTGCCGAGGTCACGTAGTAGAGGCCTTTCACCTTCTCGCTGCGCAGTTGCTTATAGGCAGCCGAGAGGGCGCGGTTGGTCATGCGGTAGCTGTTGTGGCGCTCGATATTGGTCTTGTCGCTGCTGTAGCCCGGGTGCTCCACCAGCACGATGGGGGCGTTGCTCGTCTTGCGCAGACGGTGTACGGCGTAAACCACGCGGTGGGTGATTGTGTCTTCCGCGAAGTGGTCCAGGTTAGGCAGGTTGTCGAGCACATAGACGCGGGCATTGATGGCTGCCAGTTGCTCTATCATTTCCGGTTCCATGATGCCGTTGCCGGAGAATCCCAGATTGATGACGGGCACGTGGAGACGGCGGTTCAGGATGTTGGTCCAGGCGTTGCCGGGGCGTGACGAGCAGGCTCCCTGGGTGCACGAGGTGCCATAGACCACGACGGGGCGCACCTTTGGGTCGGCGGCGATAAAGCTGAAAGAACAGCTTTCGTCCACGCCCACTTCCAGCCATTTCACGCCGTTGTAGAGCGGCAGGTAGAGCACGTATTCCACGGGTCCCTGCACCATTTGCAGGTCGTTCTTATACTTGTAGCGCGCCGTGTCGGCAAAGCGGTAGGTGCCGGCGCAGAAGTCGTGCGAGCCGTCGGCATTGACGCGGTAGAGGTCCAGTCCCGACACGCCGGTGGTCGGCATGTGGGGCATGTTCCATCCGCCGGTCACGCCGTAGCGCACGGTGATGTCCTTGGCGTCGGTGCGGAAGCGCACGGCCAGTCCGGCAGAGTGGCGCGAGAGGCTCCATACGGGTTTGCGGACGATGGCTTCGGCGCTGGCCGGCAGACGCTGGTAGTTGCCTTCGTTGAAGCCCTGGTTATGTACATTGTTCACACCCGTCAGTTTTTCGGTCTGCGGGTTGTGCCACACGGTCTCGGCTTGCAGGCCCAGCGAGAGCAGGCAAGCGGCAAAGAAGAGATTGAGATGTTTCATTTTATGTCTTATGTTTTATGTGTTATTTCGGAGCAGGGGTTACATGCCGGACATCATTTCACAGATGGCGTCCTGTATGCCGTGGGCCCACGACTGCGAGCGTATGCCCTGGTTCATGATGCAGAAGCAGAGGCGGTGGCCGTTGGGTGCCGTGGTGTAGCCGGCCAGTGTGCTCACGCTGTTCAGGGTGCCCGTCTTGGCCTGCACGTTGCCGTGGGCCGCGCCGCCCTTCATGCGGTTTTTCAGGGTGCCGTCCTCACCGGCGATGGGCAGGGCGGTGACGAGGTGGGCATAGATTTCCTCATGGTTCCAGACGTAGCGCAGCAGGGTCACTATCTCGTGGGGCGTGGCATAGTTGTAGAGCGACAGTCCCGAGCCGTCGGCCACGTTGTAGTCGTCGGGATTCAGGCCTAATTCGCGTTGCAGGGCCTCTATCCTGGCTGCCGAGAGGCGGGCCGAGGGGTAGGGCTGTCCGTCTTGTGCCCCGAGCTGGTAGAAGATGGACTCGGCGTAGAGGTTGTCGCTTTGTTTGAGGGTGCGCACGAGTATCTGGTCCACCGTGTGGCTGCGTTCGTCGAGCAGCCACACGCTGTCGAGGGGCACTTCCCGGTAGATGTAGTCGCCCGGGTGGCTGATGCCGTAGGCGTCGAGTTTTTCGAAAAATTTCTTCATGAACACGTCGCGGCCGTTGTAGAGCAGTGGGGTCAGGGTCTTTTCTTCATCGTCCCAGCACCAGCCCTTGCCCCACTTGAGGGTGTCCTTGAGCGACACGTCGGCGAAGATGCGGCCGTCGATGCATTTCAGTCCGCCCCGTGACAGGGCGCCCACGAACGACTCCATGTCGTCTGCCCCGAAGCGCGGGTCGAAACCTCCCCGGATATAGATGTCGCCGCGCAGGATGCTGTCTTTGTCCGTGCGTGTCGTGGCGTAGAGCCGCGTTTGGAACTGGTAGGCCGCGCCCAGGTCTTTCAGGGCGGTCACCGAGGTGAGCAATTTCTGCACGCTGGCGGGGCGCATCAGCTGGTGGCTGTTCTTTTCGTAAACCAGGGAGTCGGTGGTCAGATCCCACACCATCAGGCCCAGCAGCGAGCGTTGGAACATCTCGTCGCCGGTTAGGGCGTCGAGCGCTGCCGACAGATTCTGAGGCCAGGGCAACTGCACCGCCGGGCGCAGCGTGTCGCCCGTGGCGGCATCGATGAAGATGGTGTCGTTTTGGGTCACGCCGCGGGCGCTGGCGGCCAGCACCAGGGTCAGGGACAGGGTCAAAATCAGTCTTTTCATCTCGTGTCTCAAAGGCATAGTCTGCGGATTGAACTACAAAAATACAAAAAATCGCCAGTAAGTCACCGTCTTTCTCACAATAATCGCCCGAAACCCCGACTTTTTGCCCTGCCGCCAGCCCCGTTGCGGCTTGTGGGCTTCTCGACGGGCGCCGCCGTGGTTCTGACGGTACGGACCGTCCGAAATAGTCGGGGCGCCGGGAGAACTAACTCCGTTTTCGTCGCGCCTAAATCGGATTTAGAGCGGACCAACTCCGTTTTCGTGCGGACAAAATTGGCTCGGTTTGCGGAAAAATCGTAAATTTGTAGCCATAAATCAGTTTCCAAACCCCATGATTCGCAAATTTGACTTTCTGATAATAGGTTCCGGCGTGGCCGGAATGAGCTATGCTCTGCAAGTGGCGCAGAGCGGCAAGGGCAAGGTGGCTCTGGTGTGCAAGACCACAATGGACGAGGCCAACACGGCCAAGGCCCAGGGCGGTGTGGCCAGTGTGACCAACCTGAAGGTGGACAATTTCGAGAAACATATCCACGACACCATGGTGGCCGGCGACTACATCAGCGACCCCGCCGCGGTGCGCCAGGTGGTGGAGCAGGCTCCTGCCGGCATCGAGCGGCTCGTCAAGTGGGGCGTGAACTTCGACAAGAAGGAAGACGGCACCTATGACCTGCACCGCGAGGGCGGGCACTCGGAGTTCCGCATTCTCCACCACGCCGACGACTCGGGTTTTGAAATCCAGCGCGGGCTCATCGAGGCCGTGCGCCGCGAAAAGCGCATCACCGTGCTCGAAAACCACTTCGCCGTGGAAATCATCACACAGCACCACCTGGGCATGGAGGTGACCCGACGTACCGAGGGCATCGAGTGCTACGGGGCCTATATCCTCGACCCCGACACGGGCAAGGTGGACACATTCCTCTCCAAAGTGACCCTGTTGGCCACGGGAGGCATAGGCGCCATCTACAACAGCACGACCAACCCCAACATAGCCACGGGCGACGGCATCGCCATGGCCTACCGCGCCAAAGCCACGGTGAAGGACATGGAGTTCGTCCAGTTCCATCCCACGGCACTCTACCACACGGGCGAGACCCATCCGGCCTATCTCATCACGGAGGCCATGCGCGGCTACGGCGGCATACTGCGCCTGCCCGGAGGAGCCGAGTTCATGCAGAAATACGACAAACGCCTCTCGCTGGCCCCGCGCGACATCGTTGCCCGCGCCATCGACAAGGAGATGAAGATACACGGCATAGACCATGTGTACCTTGACGTAACCCATAAAGACGCCGAAGAAACCAAGCACCACTTCCCCAACATCTACCAGAAGTGCCTGAGCATCGGCATCGACATCACGAAGGACTACATCCCCGTGTGCCCCTGCGCCCACTACCTCTGCGGCGGCATTCAGGTGGACCTCAACGGCCAGAGCAGCATCAAGCGCCTCTATGCCGTGGGCGAGTGTTCCTGCACCGGCCTGCACGGTGGCAACCGTCTGGCTTCGAACTCGCTCATTGAGGCTGTGGTCTATGCCGACGCGGCAGCCAAACACAGCGTGGAGGCCATTGAACAGTACACGTTCAACGACGCCATACCGGAATGGAACGACGAGGGCACCATGACCAACGAGGAAAAGGTGCTCATCGCTCAGGATATGCGCGAAGTGGGTCAGACCATGTCCAACTATGTGGGCATCGTGCGCTCCGACCTGCGCCTGCACCGTGCCTGGGTGCGCCTGGACCTGCTCTTTGAAGAAACCGAGGAACTGTTCAAGCGTGTGAAGGCCACACGCGACATCTGCGAACTGCGCAACGCCATCAATGTGGGTTACCTCATCACCCGGCAGGCCATAGAGCGCAAGGAAAGCCGAGGCCTGCACTATACCATCGACTATCCGAAACATGCCTACGATTACAAATAAAAACAGATAAACAGATAAAATGAAGAAGTTTTTTGCTTTTGCCATAGCCTTGACTTTGGCTTTGACCGGCGCTCGCGCCGACGACGTGATTACCATTGCAGTGAACGCCGCCAGCGGCACCTGGACCGCTACCAACGCGGGCGGCACCTGGGCCAGGGCTTGGGCCAGCACGGCCACTGACCCTCAGCTGACGCTGACCACCGGGCAGAACAACATGATGAACTACGGCGGCACCGACGACATCCAGTTCTATACCGGAGCGGGCAAGAGCTGCAACTACACCATGACCGTTTCAAACGGCTACATCATCACCGGCTACAGCTTCGACTTCACCAACAGCGACGCCACGGTTGACATGACCGTCACCCCCTCCAGCGGCGGCAGTGCCGTCACCTGCAACGGCGAGGCTACGGCCCGTCTGGAGGTGAGCGCCATCACCCTGCAATCGACCAGTTTTAACGTGAAAGCTTCAGCCGCCAAGTTTGTCAATACAAAGAATTTCGTGGTTACGGTAGAACGCTCGAAAGTGCCTCTGGAACCCCTGCAGGAGCTCTTTGTGACTCCCGCCGGCGCCACCATTCCCTACCGTATTCCGGCTCTTGTGCAAACGCGCAGCGGCAATCTGGTAGCCATAGCCGACTACCGCTACTGCGGCACCGACATCGGTTTCGGACGGGTGGACCTCGTGGCCCGCATCTCGCAGGACAACGGACAGACCTGGGGAAAGGAGTTCGTGGTTGTTTCAGGCACTGGCACCACCGGTGCCTGGGACTGCGGTTTCGGCGATGCCGCCGCTGTGGCTGACCTGGAGAGCGACACCATCCTGCTGGTTTGTGTCTGCGGAAACACCGTTTACGGCGCTTCCACCACTACCCGCGAGAATCCCAACCGCATCGCCCGCTTCTACAGCACCGACGGCGGCCTCACCTGGTCCAAGCCGGAAGAAATCACCGAGTCCATCTATAAGCTTTTCGATGCCGACACCGCCGGAGTGGTGCAGTCGATGTTTGTGGGCAGCGGCAAGATTTTCCAGAGTCGCCGCATCAAGGTGGGCACCCATTACCGCATCTATGCCGCCCTGTGCGCCCGTCCCAACGGCAACCGCGTTATCTACAGCGACGACCTGGGCCGCACGTGGAAGATTCTCGGTTCTGTGACGGACCATCCCGTGCCCAATGGCGACGAGCCCAAGTGTGTGGAACTGCCCGACGGCAATGTGCTCCTCAGCAGCCGTGCCAACAACGGCCGTCTTTTCAATGTTTACAAATACTCCAATGCTGCCAAGGCCACCGGCCTGTGGACCGGCGTTGCCAGCAGTACGCCCAACAACGGCGGCATTTTGGCAGCCAACAACAGTTGCAACGGCGGTGTCCTGGTGTTGCCCGTCACCCGTACGGCCGACAATGAGGAGATGTTTCTTCTGCTCCAGTCGGTGCCCTTCGGCAGCGGCCGCACCAACGTCGGCATCCATTACAAGGAGCTGGCCAATGCCGCCGACTATGCCAACGCTGCCGCCATTGCCCGCGATTGGGACGGCAGCCACCAGGCCACAGGCATCAGTTCGGCCTACTCCGAGTTGCTCCTGCAGCAGGATGACAGCGTGGCTTTCATCTACGAAGAGTCCACCTACGGTTCCGATTATTCCATTATCTACAAAAAGTATTCTGTGGAGCAAATCACCGACGGAGCCTATTCCCTGCGCAGCGACCTCATGGGCATCAAGCCCAAGCGCTTCGACCGCCGGGGCTTCAGAGACACTGCCCGCCATTACGACCTTCAGGGCCGCCCCGCCAGTCCCTCTGACAGCGGCATCATAGTCAGCAACAAGGGCAAGAAAGTGTTTAACAAGCGCAAACATTAACAGTTTTCCCTCCCAATAAATCCCGTTAACTCATGGAAGAATTCAACCAACAGAATCCCCTTGAGGGCCATGCGCCCGCAGCATCCTCACAAACGTCGGAGAAGCCCGCCTACATGGCCGACGCTCCCAGCACGTGGCTCTGGCAGGCCATCGTTGTGACCTTCCTCTGCTGCATGCCCTTCGGTATTCCCGCCATCGTCTATGCCGTCAAGGCCAACGCCGCGTGGTTTGCCAAGGCTTATCAGAACTATCAGGAGTATTCGCGCAAGGCCCGCACGTGGACCCTTGTCACCCTGTGCGTGGGCATCGGCTTCTGGGTGCTCTACTTGTCCTTCTACGCTGTGCTCTTCAGCAAGTTGGGTGACTTGAGCGAGCTGGCCAAGTTCTAAATGTCGCGCTCCCTGCTGTGGATTTTGCTGGCAGCGTTGCTCGTTGCCGGAGTCTATTTCGTGTTCGACCCCTCCGAGGGCGGACTCTTTCCCCGTTGCCCTTTTCTGATGCTCACGGGCTGGCAGTGTCCCGGTTGCGGCAGCCAGCGGGCCGTGCATGCCCTGCTCCATTTCGATGTGGTGCAGGCCGTGCGCATGAATGCCCTGCTGGTGCTGGCCGTGCCCTATGTGGTGCTGCTCATCGTTTCGGAGCAGACGCGGCGGCGCTGGCCCCGATTCTTCCGTCTGGTCCACAATCCGTGGCTGGCCCGGGTGTTTCTGGCCGTCGTCGTGCTGTGGTTTGTGGGGCGCAATCTGTGGTGAGGCAACGGCCGCTTTGTTCTGACGAGAGACGCTTTGTTCTGCACCAACGGCGTTTTCGTCGCGCCTAAATCCGATTTAGAAATTTAGAAGTCCCGCCTTTGCATGTAAAGGCGGGACTTCTGTATTCCGTAGTCTTCGGTTTTTTCTGAAAGGTGCTTGCTGGAGTGTGGCTTATCCCTGCGGTCTGGTCTTCCAGGTGAGTCCCTGCTGTTGGCTGCGCTGCGGCCAGACGAATGAGAGTATGAGGGCTACGATGACGCTGACGGCCATGCTCACGAAACCGAAGAGCAGGAAGGAGGCCGGTGTGCAGAAGTTCATCCAGATGACGGTGGCAGTGCCGCAGACGAAGCCCGCCAGGGCGGCCCGGCTGCCGATGCGCGGGAAGAAGATGCCCATGAGGAAGAGTCCGCCTATGCCGCCGCTGAGCAGGCCCAGGATGGTGTTGAAATAGTCGAGCAGGCTCTGTATGTCGACCATGGCCATGAGGATGGCGATGAGCATGCCCACCAGTCCGGCCAGCACGCCGGCCACGCGGGCGGTCTTGACCTGTCCCTGCGCCGTGATGCGTCGGAAGCGTCCCCAGAAGTCCACGGTGAAGGCGGTGGAAATGCTGTTGATGTTAGAAGCGATGGTGCTCATGGTGGCAGCGAAGACGGCGGCGATGAGCAGTCCGGCCAGTCCGGCGGGCAGTTGGCTCATCATGAAGAAGGGGAAGATGGCGTCGGTCTTCTGCATGGTCATGTCCATGGCGGCGGGGTGGGTCTTGAAGAAGGTGTAGAGCCCTGTGCCGATGGTGAAGAAGGCTATGGTGACCACGACCGACATCAGTCCGTTGGTCAGGATGCCGCGGGCAGCGCTGCGCTCGTCCTTCGTGGTGAGGTAGCGCTGTATGACGGTCTGGTCGCTGGTATAGGAAATGAGGTTGTTGGCCAGTCCGCCGAGGATGACCACCCAGAAGGTGGCGCTCCGCCAGTCGAGGCTCCAGACGAACATGCGGAACTTGTCGTTGGCCGTGGCGATGTCGAAGAAGCCGCTGGCACCGCCGCCCGTGTTGGTGATGAGATAGACGGCGGCCAGCACGGCGCCGCCCACGAGGATGATGCCCTGGATGACGTCGCCCCACACCACGGCCTCCACGCCGCCCATGGTGCAATAGACGATGGTGATGACCGCCATGAGCACAATGCAGATGTAGATGTCAATGCCGGTGACGGCCGTCATGGCCAGCGAGGGCAGGAAGATGACCAGTGCCGTGCGGGCCACCATGAACACGATGAAGAGCAGCGAGGCCATGAAGCGCGTGGCATAGTTGAAACGGCGCTCCAGATACTCGTAGGCCGTGGTCACGTTGAGCCGGCGGAAGAAGGGCAGGTAATACTTTATGACGGGGAAGGAAACGAGCAGTATGCAGATCTGCATGGGATAGTAGGTCCAGTCGGTGGCATAGGCCTTGGCGGGGATGCTCATGTAGGTGATGGCGCTGAGCATGGTGGCGAATATGCTGATGCCTGCCGCCCACCAGGGTATGCGGCCGCCGCCCTTGAAGAAGTCTTCACCGCCCTTCTGACGGCGCATGAAGTAAACGCCCAGCAATATCATGCCCACGAGGTAGAGCACCAGCACCAGCCAGTTGAGCCAGCCGAAGGAGGCCGTGTAGGTCATTTCCACATCGGTCACGTCGGCCGAGCGCACGCCGGGCTTCTCTTCACCGCCGATGACGGTCCAGTGGGAGGCCCCGAGCGCGTCTTTGTATGTCACCACGGCGGCTCCGGCGCGGGCAAAGGCCGTGTTTCCCTCAATGGTGCACCATGAGTCGGTCACCGTGCTGTAAACGGCAATTTTGTCGTTGAACCTGTACCACCCGGCGGGGTGTGTGAGGTAGTCGGGCTGCGGATGACTGATGGCCTGTTCAAACACGTCTTTGTTCACTCCGCCGAACACGAGCACATGGCCGCAACCGCTGGCCACGGCGGCCGCTCCGGTCAGGGTGCCGTCGAGGGCCGCTGTCTTTGTCCACTCATTGGTTTTCGGGTTATAGGTCACGCCGTCGCTGTGGGTCTGCTTGGCTTCGGGGTCGAAACCGCCGAACAGGTAGAATTGCGGTCCGAGCGCTCCGTTCTGCATCGCGGCACAGGGCTGCACACGGGGAGTTCCGGGCACGTCGGGCAGCGTTTCCCACGCCTTGCCGCCCGGGTATTTCAGCCGGAAAGCTTTGGTGCTCCCCTGTCCGTCGGTCTGTCCGCCGGCCACGTAGATGTAGCCGTCGCCGTAGGCTCCGGCCATTTGGTCCAGTCCCACGGGCAGCGGCGGCATTTCGCTGGCGAATACCTTGCCGTCGGTCGTGGCCGTCAGCAGCCACGCGGCCTTTTCGCTCGTTTTACCGTCGGACGTACCGCCCAGGCACACCACTCCGTCTGCCACGCTGACGCCCACACCGTAGGCCAGCGGTTTCGTCAGTTGTCCGGAGAGCGTCCATACGTTGTCCAACAGGGTGTAGATGTCTTGATAAAACACCTTTGTGCCGCCTTCGGCAGCCGGGGTGTCGGGGAAGTTGCAGCCGCCGGCCACGACGGGTCGGCCGCCTATCGTTCCGCCATAGGGGGCGCTCACGCCCTGCGGCCCGTTCACCTTGAGCGGAGCCTTCGGGGTGATGACAATATCATTAAAACGCTTTTCTGTAGCTGCACCGTTGGCCACGGCGCAAACGAAGAGGAAAAGTGACAGCAGGTAATGTTTCATTTTTCTGTTGTTGTTGTGATTAATGCTTTTTCAGGGCGTTCTTGCGCATGCCCTCGCGGATTTGTTGCCATTCGTTGCGCTCCGCGATGTGTCCCAGTTCAAATACCATGAGACCTTCGGAGCCTTCGAGACACAGGGCGCAGGCATCGGTCAGTCCGCGTCCTTTCTTCATGGCGTAGTCGGTGTAGGCCTGTATGGAGCCTATGACGGGGCAGGCGCCCTTCACGTAGTCCGGGTAGCGGTTCATGCAGGCCTCCACGGCCCACCACTTGGTGCCCGGGTACTCCTCCGTCCAGGCATATTCGCTGTAGGCGCCTATGATGAGCGCGTCAATCAGCGGGGCGAACGAGGTCTGGCTGTATGTTGGGGTGAACATGGGGCCCTGCGGCACATATTGCGGGCTGGCCCAGTTCTGTCCGTAGGCATAGCGTATTTCCCAGTCGGTGCCCGACCACAGGTGGAGCTGCAGTTGGGGGTTCACGGCCTTTACTGCCTGGCGCACGCGGCCTATCAGTTGCGTCACGGCCCGGGCGCGGAACTCTATCCACCGGGCATAGAGCGGTCCCATGCCGCCCTCGGCCGTAATGATGTCGTTGCGGTTGGTCACGGGCTGTCCGATGTAGTGCCCAAAGCGGTTGAGCGTCGAGTCGCCCATGCCGTAGTTGCCGTCCCACCAGCGGCAGTAGTCCAGGCAGATGCCTTTCAGTCCGGGATAGTTCTGCACCAGTTCCCTGATATAGCTCACCACGAAGTCCTGCACCTCCGGCAGCGTGGGGTTGAGCATGGCGGCGTCCACCTCCGTCACGTCGCGGATATCGACCAGCGAGTCGGGGCGGTTGCCGCGCATCATCACCTGCGTCTTGCCGTCCCAGCGCGGGTCTTCATAGACCACGCCGCGGCGCTGGTTGGTGTTGCCGAAGCAGAGCGTCATCATTGTGGCATACACGTCGATGCCGTGGCGCCGGGCGGCCTTGAGCCACGTGTCCACGTAGTCCCACGTCGGTTCCGGTCCGCCCTTCACGTTGCGCTGCGCCTTGGGCAAAACCGTGCTCTTGAAGAAGGCATAGCCCGTGCCGGGCTTCACGTCCAGGTAGATGGTGTTGAAACCGCAGCGGTCGATGCGTTTCACATACGCCGCCACATCGGCCGGTGTTTCAAAGCGGGCGCGGTTGCTGTTGGCATCCACCCAGATGGCCTTTACCTTTTTGGCATGGCCGCCGCCTGTCGCTGCCCCTGCCCGACTGCCACAGACGGAGAGAGTAACAGACAGTAAGGTCCAAAGAATGAAACGATACATATCCATCGGCAAATCTTTTACAGCGCAAAGATACAAATAAATGAGAGGAATGCCGGAAAGAGAGCGGAGATTTCTTTCCGGCATACCCGAATGGGCGTATCTTATCCAAAGATACAAATAATAAATGAGAGGAATGCCGGAAAGAGAGCGGAGATTTCTTTCCGGTATGCCCGAATGGGCGTATCTTATCGCCTCTAACCTCGTAAAATGTCAAAAATTTTTACCAAAAATCCGGCCGTTTCCTAATCGGTTGATTTTCATCGGGTCTCAAACCTTCTTAAACAGAAGCGGCGTTTCAAACTTTCGAAACGGCGTTTCAAAAATCCGAAACGCCGCTTTTGACGGCCGAAATCCGGCTTGTTTCTCCCGGTTGTCAAAATTTTTTGGAAAATGGCGGAAAACGAACTTTTGCCGTCTTTTCAGAAAATAGGTTGAAATCGTCGGCTGAACGAAAACTTTTCCGTAATTTTGCTCACAGTAAAGTTTTCTCTTTAATGATTTAACCAAAACCAATTTTTATATCAAATCTTTATCTCTTATGACTACAGGTAACGTCCGTCCGGCCGACATGGAGCGCATCACTACCCCCGCTCTGGCCCAGAAATTCATTGAAGAACAAATAATCGAATTGCGAGAACAAATAGGCGACAAGAAAGTGTTGCTGGCCCTGTCGGGCGGTGTCGATTCCTCCGTGGTGGCCGCCCTGCTTATCAAGGCCGTGGGCAAACAGCTGGTGTCGGTACACGTCAATCACGGTCTGCTGCGCAAGGGCGAGCCCGAGCAGGTGGTGCGCGTCTTCCGCGACGAGATGGACGCCAATCTGGTGTATGTCGATGCCGTTGACCGCTTCCTCGACAAACTGGCCGGTGTGGCCGACCCCGAGCAGAAGCGCAAGATAATCGGCGCCGAGTTCATCCGCGTCTTCGAAGAGGAGGCCCGCAAGCTGGAGGGCATCAGCTTCCTGGCCCAAGGCACCATCTATCCCGACATCGTAGAGTCCGGTCCCGTGAAGTCCCACCACAATGTCGGCGGCCTGCCCGACGACCTGCAGTTTGAATTGGTCGAGCCGGTAAAGCTGCTCTTCAAGGACGAAGTGCGCGTCGTTGGCAAGGAGTTGGGCCTGCCCGACAACATGGTGTTCCGTCAACCCTTCCCCGGCCCCGGACTGGGCGTGCGCTGCACGGGTGCCATCACCCGCGACCGGCTGGAAGCCCTGCGCGAGAGCGACGCCATCCTGCGCGAGGAGTTCGCCAAAAACGGCCTGGAGGGCAAGGTATGGCAGGATTTCACCATCGTGCCCGACTACAAGTCAACCGGCGTGAAGGACAACAAGCGCAGCTGGGACTGGCCCGTCATCATCCGTGCCGTCAACACGCGCGACGCCATGACGGCCACCATCGAGGAGATACCCTACGCGCTGCTGCACCACATCACCCGGCGCATCATCACCGAAGTGCCGGGCGTGAACCGCGTGCTCTATGACCTCACCCCGAAACCCACGGGCACCATTGAGTGGGAATAAAAAAAGAGAGAACACTGAAACAAAAAACTATAAAAACCTGCCGGCTGAATGACAATACATTCGGCCGGCAGTTCTCTTTATCTTCTGTTTCTTGCAAAAAAGGGGGATGGTGTCGTAACTTTGCAACATGAAAATAGTGCCTTTTACGGTGCCGAAAAAAGGCAGAACTATGGACAGGCGATCCACTACCCGTTATTTCAACGAAAGCACCCACCGGACGATGTCGTCGAGCACAGCCGGGGCGATGGTTTCCTCTATCTGTCCGTATTCGTCGGGCAGGCCGGTCTGGCAGGTTTGGAAAAGGTGGTTGAGGTCAGGGTAAGTGATCAGGCGCGACCGTTTGTTGCGCGGCAGGTGGCGCCGCAGGGCATTGAAATTGGGATGGACAACGACCTGCAGGTCTTTGTCGCCGCCGAGGGCCAGCAAGGGGCATCGTATTTTTGAGATTTCCGGGATAGGGTCGATGGTGATGAAGTGGCGCATCCAAGGTTGCTGTTCCACCTGCCGGGCCACGGCCTTGAGGTTTTGGCGCAATCCGGCTGACAAGATTTTGGCCTGAGGCAAGGAGTCAAGCAGAGTTTCTATAGGGAAAGAGATGTCAGGCCGGTAGTGTTGCACCGTTTTCAGCAACACTTGTTCCAGAGACAGGCAATAGGCCTCCACCGTATCGGGAGCCATCCCCGACTGTTGCAGCAAAGCGCGGTTCTGGTCGATGAGTAACTGAAGGCCGCTGGTGGCTCCGGCGGCCAGCGTGACAGCGAAATCAATCTGCTTTTGGGCGGCCAGCAGGAGGGCAATGGTGCCGCCTTCGCTGTGGCCGAGGGCGCCCACCCTTTTAAATCCGCGGTCGCGGAGGCAGCGGATGCCGGCCAGAGCGTCCTGTAGGAATGTGGCGGTGGTGGCGTGCTTGACGTTGCCGGTGGAATAGGCAGTGCCGCGGTCGTCGTAGCGCAGGGTGGCGATGCCATGGCGGGCCAGATGGTCGGCGATGACGAAAAAAGGTTTGTGGCCGAACAGTTCCTCGTCGCGGTTCTGGAGCCCGCTGCCGGTAATCATGAGCAGGACCGGGGTGTTTCCGGTGAATCCCTCGGGCAGCGAGAGCGTACCGCTGAGCATGGCTCCGTCGTCGGGATTGAAGAAATTGACGCTTTGGACAGAGTAGGGGAAGGGCGGTTGCGGAGTCTGCGGACGCAGGCGTTTCTGTTCACCGCGCTGGAGATTGAGCGGCAGGCTTTGGCCGTGTTGTACAAAGGTGCCCAGCAGCCGGTCGTCGGCGAGGTGGCCCTGGTAACTGGCGTTGATGAGCGGAAAGGCGAGGCTTACGCTGTCGGTTGAAAGATGGAGCAGGGTGGCGGCGATGTTTTTGGCGTTCTGGTCGGGGCTGTCGAGGGAGCACCGGTCTTTGCTGATATGCAGCACCAGTGTGAGCGAAGCCTTTCCGACAGAGAGCCGGCCGCTCCAGTCTCCTTCGGTCTGTGCCGAAACGGCAGTGCAGAGCAGGACGGGGAAGAATAAAAAGAGGAATAATCGGTAATAGTTCATTTTTTGTAAAGATTATGATGCAAAAGTAAGGTTTTTCACTAACTTTGCTTGCTGAAAAGACAAAAAAGTATGGATAAAAGCAGACGTGAATTTCTCAAGCGCACGGCATTGACCGGCGCGGCAGCCATGGCAGTGCCCGCCATGGGTATGGTGGAGCGGGCCGCAGAGCCCTTTGCCAGTGGCAGTAACGATGACATCATATTGGTGAAGAACAAGGGCCTCCGTATCACGGGTACCTTCCTGGATGAAATATCCCATGGCATCCCGCACCAGAACTGGGGACCGAAGGAGTGGGAGCAGGATTTCAAATATATGAAAGCAATGGGCATCGACACGGTCATCATGATACGCAGCGGCTACCGCAAATTTATCACCTGGCCTTCGAAATATCTGCTGGGACGAGGCTGCTACCAGCCGTCGATGGACTTGCTGGAATTGTTCCTGCGGCTAAGCGACAAATATGGCATGAAGTTCTGGTTCGGACTCTACGACACCGGCGTCTATTGGGACTCGGGCAAAATGGAACAGGAACTGGAGACGAACAAATATGTCATTGACGAGGTGTGGAAGAACTACGGCCATCATAAGAGTTTCGGCGGCTGGTATATCAGTACCGAAATCAGCCGTCAGACGCGTGGGGCCATTGAAACATTCCACGGCATGGGCAAGATGTGCAAAGATGTGTCGAACGGTCTGCCCACGTTCATCTCACCCTGGATAGACGGCAAGAAGGCCGTGGCTGCTGCCGGTGCCGCCCTGACGAAAGCCGAAGGCGTGTCGATAGAGCAGCACGAGCGCGAATGGAACGAAATATTCGATGGCATACATGACGTGGTGGATGCCTGTGCTTTCCAGGACGGCCACATCGATTATGACGAACTTGATGCCTTCTTCTCGGTGAATAAACAGTTGGCCCGCCGCTATGGCATGCAGTGCTGGACCAATGCCGAGAGTTTTGACCGCGATATGCCCATCAAGTTTCTGCCCATTAAGTTCGACAAATTGCGCCTAAAGCTGGAGGCCGCCGGACGGCAGGGTTACGACAAGGCCATAACCTTCGAGTTTTCCCACTTCATGAGTCCGCAGTCGGCCTACATTCAGGCACATCATCTGTATGACCGCTACATGGAATACTTCAAATAAAAACTGCATTAATATTTTGTGTTTATGAAAAAAAGGATCTTATTTCTGGCAGCCTTGATAGGTTTCACCACCCTGCAGGCGCAAAACATCAACGACGTGGTTAATACCGTGAAGGAGCGCATCACCCTGACCGGTTATGCTCAGGGAGGCTACAACTGGAACAGTGCCGCCGACCCGGAAAATGAGTTTAAACTGGCCCGCATCATCCTAATGGGAAACGCCCAGGTGACCAAGCACATCAACGCCTACGTCATGTATGAGCTGTGCAACAGTTCGCTCCACGAATTGTGGTTCAACTACAAATACAACGATGCCCTGCAAGTGAAGGTGGGACAGATGAAAACACCGTTCAGCATTGAAAACCCGCTTTCGCCCACTTCCCTTGAAATGATTGCCCCCATGGCCATGGTGACCGACTACATGGTCTGTGGCAGCCACCCCGTCATGATGCCCAAGAGCGCCGGTCGCGATGCGGGCATTAATGTCTATGGAAAACTGATTGACGGAGCCCTGTCGTACGATGTGGCCCTGATGAACGGTGTCGGGCGCAACCAGGGTGACAATAATTCACAGAAAGACTTTATGGTCCGTTTGGGCTATTATCCCATAAAAGAACTTATGCTGGGTGCTTCACTCATGAAAGGTACGGGTAACATGGATGTGGTGCCCGACGGACTGGGCGGCTGGGTCAATCCCGAAGCCCCCATCCGTGGCGTGAAACACAACGGTAACTTCCGTCGCGACCGCTACGCCGTGGGTGGCCTGCTGAAGACGGCTCCGGTCAATCTGCGTTCTGAATACATGTGGGGCCGTGAGGGTCGCAGCAACAGCCAGGGTGTCTATGCCACCGGGACGGCCAACAATGTCCTTCTAAAACATCTGGACGTAGTGGCTTCTTTCGACTGGCTCGACACCTACGCCGACCAGCAGCGCCGCTACACGGCCGGACTGCAATATTGGTTCTACCCCAAGTGCCGCATGCAGGTGCTCTATTCCCGTCACAACAATGACCGTCTGCCCGATGCCAACATGGTGCAGGCCCAATTGCAAGTAGCCTTTTAACCGTAAGAATTTATGAAACGGCATACCATTCTGTTCTGTCTTCTGGCCTTGGCGGCCCTGTCGGTGCAGGGCCAGTTGCGCCTGCTCTATTGGAATATTCAAAACGGCATGTGGGACGGCCAGACCGACGACTACCGGCGTTTCACCTCGTGGGTGGCCGCTCAGAGACCTGATATCTGTGTATGGTGTGAGGCCCAGAAACTATATGTAACCAATACAGCCAACAGCGAGGTGGAAACAGAAGCCGAGTGCCTGGCCCGTTGACAACGTCTGGCCGTCCGCTACGGTCACCGCTATGTTTATCTGAGCGCTCATCCAGACCATTATCCGCAGCTTATCACCTCGCG
>JAEEGL012816822.1_pt1 | contig 42670 bp, 39 predicted proteins | sample 9134231 | NCBI WGS metagenome assembly JAEEGL01 (sample SAMN16246548, study PRJNA631951) | gut metagenome | biome: gut microbiome; feature: rumen; material: fiber-attached | host: Bos | place: Iran: Karaj | collected 2018-10 | reverse complement strand
CTTGTTGAACGTAGGACATCTTTTACTTCAACAAATGGATTTACTATAACACATAATTTAATTTGATCGTAGGAGACATTATAAGTTGCTAACCATGGTATTAGCCCTTCTAAAAAAGTATTAATTTTTACTATTAATGCTTCTAAATCATCAAAATTATCTTTAACAATTCTTTCGATATCATTTATTGTATAAGGATGGCTGTCATAAATTCTTTTTAATTCATATCTTGTTTTTCCTTCACTAAGAGTCGGACTTTTAAAAATCACATTTAAGTATCCTGGTTCAGAACCATTTTCCCTTTTTTCTTTTTCTTTCAACAATTCGTCTCTAGTCATAAATTATCTATTTCTCCTATATAATGTATTTTTTATTCTGTAGGTAGTTTCTTTTCAGCTACTTTTTCTTTTTGATAATGTTTTATGATACGAATCGAAGTATCACCTTTAAATCTTTTTATCATATTTATCATACTTTCAGCGTCTGCTACTTCTATGTTTTCTGGTTTTTCTGAATATTTGTCTTCCACAGCTACTATCAAGCCTTTTTCATTACATAAAGAAATAAGTCTCGAAACATTAACAATCTTTTGATAATTTCTTTTCCAACTATCTAATTTTTGGAAATCTTTTTGTATTTCTCCACTCATCTCACTTAGATATAAAAGATCATCCATAAATAATCCATCGATTTCATTTTTAGCTTTACCAGCATATATAGGGTATGTACTATAAAATATCATGTATTCTTGGTTCATTCCTTCTATTATATGGCTATAAGAGTTAGCTCTATCATCTAGGGCTTTTTTAGCAGCACTTAGTGTACAAAGTGGGTTTAATTGGATATCTAGATGTATTTGATTATAACCATCCCTTTCACCATTCATATTAATAGCATATGCAGTATCATTAAATACTGATAATAATACATCTACTACTTCCTCTGTTTTATCTTCATTTTGTAATCCTTCTTCGCTATATGGAGTTCTTGTACAGCCCTTTAAATAACTATTAAATGCACTTTCATTTAGTACCATTTGATAATATTTCATATTATAATCCTCCTAAAAATTACGTCATATTATATCTCATTTTATTTAAAAAGTCAATGTTTTTAAAAGACTTAGAAATTCTTCCAAGTCTTTAGTTTATTACTATTATTTTCTACAATTCCTATTATATTTCCTATTTTATCTTTCATAATAGCTTTATCTTTTATATTCCAGATATTATTTATTGGTACACCATTTGATACTTTTTTTGTTAATTCATCATCTAATGTTATTATAGGAATATTTAATACTTCTTCTATGGAATGGATATTTATAATACCTTTTTCTAATTCTTCTAAAGTATTTGCCTCTTCAATAGAGATACTTCCTTGTTTGGTTCTTGTTAATTTTGTCATAGTAGCATAAGTTCCTAGTTCTATTCCAATATCATGAATTAAACTTCTGATATAACAGCCTTTGGTAACTAATGTTTTAAAAGTAAAAGTTTTATCTGTCTTATTTAGTAATTCTATTTCTTTAATAGTTACTTCTTTTTTAGGTAGTGAAACTTCTTCTTTATTTCTAGCATATTCATAGAGTTTTTTACCATTTACTTTAATAGCTGAATAGATTGGGACTTCTTGAAGATATGTTTTTTGAAAAGTCTTTAGAGTTTTCTCAATCGGCAATAATTCTGGTACTTCTTTTTGTTTTAAAATAGTTCCAGTAGAATCATAAGTATCTGTTTCATAGCCTAATTCTACTCCAGCTATATATTCTTTATCTTTAGCAGTTAATAGTTCACCTACTTTGGTAGCTTTATTTAGGGTAATAATTAAGACTCCTTCAGCTAATGGATCTAGAGTTCCAGTGTGCCCTACTCTTTGTAGACTAAATAAATCCATTATTTTTTTTACTACATCGAAAGAAGTCATTCCTCTTTTCTTATTAATATATAATATCGCTTGGTATTTATTCTGATATTCTTCTATAGTCATATTATTATCTATCATAATTTTAGCAGGTATTTTTCCAACATAAATAATAGTATTGTTTTCTAATACAAAACCAAGATCTGTTAAAAGATTAGTTAATTTTGTTTTATCTTGTTCATTTACTGTTATATCTATAGAAAAAGAAGTTTTATATTTAGTTTGTTTTTCTTTATTTATTCTATTAATATCAATTTGTAGTTTTTCTTCATTTAGTCTTTCTTTTAACTCTTGAAAAGCTATTTGGACTTCTTCTTTGTTTTTTAGGATTAGCATACTCTCACCTATTTCATTATAGCAAAAAAGAAGTAATATTGTTACTTCTTTATAGTTTTAAAATGATTATATGTAATATTTGCAAATAATCCTAATCCTAAGATAAGACTTACGAATGATACTAATCCTCCAATAATTGGTAAAAGATGCATTATATAAACAATTAATAGAGAGATTGTAACTAGTAGATAATCATTATTAAATTTCTTTTTAAATATCCAATTACCAACAAAAATTGAGGTAGGTATCATTGAAAGATAAATAGCTATTCCATATACTAAAGCCATGATAATTCCTAGTGGTAGTCCAATGATTGTTATCATTGATATTAATATAATAACTGGACTCATAACTAATATAATGAAACCTTTTCCAGCATTTTTTAGAGCTGATAATAAATCTTTCTTTTCCCCTTTTATTGCCTTTAAGATATGTTTATCTAGGAATATCATTAATAAAGCAATTAATAGTAAAGATAAATAACTTGTTATTTTTTCTAGAATAAGGTTTTTCCATGGTACCTTTACTTCTACATTTGTTGCTTCATATGTTTTAGTCATTTCAATAGATGCTTCATTAGCTATTGTTATATTGGCATTTTGGGGATAGCTTAAAGTACCATTAATGACTGTATCTTTGCCAATTACGATAGTAGTAGCTTCAATTTTAGCGTTTCCACCGATTACTCCATTGATTGTTACTTTTTCTCCCCCTATATATACGTTTCTTTCAATGTTTGAATCTACTTTTACACTTGCACCAGCTGCATATAAATCTCTGATGTTAGATTCTTTTACACGGATATTAGAACCTGCGATAAAAGTATCTTTAGATGTTACTTTATCTAAAGTTATAATGTTTCCGGCTGCAAAAAGATAGTCTTGGGTATTTGATATTTCAATGTTATTACCGGCAACAAAACTTAAACCATTAACACTAGATGAAACTTCTACATTGTTTCCTGCAATGAAGGAAGTAGCGTCAATATCTTCTGATATATTTATTTCTTCCTCAGCATAAATATTGTTTTCTGTTTTAGCATATATCATGATAGGGAAACATAAAGCTATCATGATTATTATTATTCCTATTTTCTTTTTCATATATCCTCCTATTTATTTCATTATAACAAAGATATAATAAAATAACTATTATTCTTTTTGGTATTTTTTTTCTTATTTAAAAAAGTGTCAACTGATTGGAATCAGGTAAACCATCTAAGATCCCCATACTCTTCATTTTTTCAATTAGAGTTTGGGATACTTTTGCTCTTTTTTGGACATCTTCTACACTTAAAAATTTTCCTTTATCTCGTTCAGCTACTATGTTTTTAGCAACTGTATCTCCTAAACCTTCAATAGCATTAAATGGTGGGTAAATTTCTGTATCATTTTTAGTTACCCAAATTGTTGCATCACTTTCATATAAGTCAATTGGTAAAAACTTTATACCTCGAGCAGTGGCTTCTAGGGCTACTTTTAGAGATTCTGCTTGACCATTTTCTTTATTTGTTGCTTCATAGCCTTTGGCTTCAATATCTTCTAATCTACTTTTTATAGAATTGTAGCCTAATATCATATTTTCTACATCAACATCAGTGGCTTTTGATGAATACCATGATGCGTAAAAATAAACAGGCATATGTACTTTATACCAAGCAATTCTGAAAGCTGAGATAACATACGCTGCAGCATGGGCTTTAGGGAACATGTATTTGATTTTAGCACAAGAATTAATAAACCATTCAGGGATATTGGCTTCTTTCATTGTCTTTACATGTTCTTGCCAAGCTTCTACTTCTTTGGAAGCTTTTCCTTTACGAACAAACTCCATTATTTTAAAAGCTTTTAATGGTTTTACACCATTATACATTAAATAAACCATAATATCATCACGACAACCTATTGTATCTTTAAATGGGACAATATTATTAGCAATTAAATCTTGGGCGTTGCCTAACCAAACATCAGTACCATGGGATAGTCCTGATATTTTTATTAATTCTCCAAAAGTAGTTGGCTTAGTATCTTCAACTAATTTTATCGTAAATGGTGTACCAAACTCTGGTATTCCTAAAGTTCCAGTATTACACATTATTTGTTCTTTAGTTACACCTAGTTTTTCAGTTGAGGTAAAGATTGACATTGTATCTTTATCATCTAATGGCACTTTTAAAATATCCGTTTTTGATTGATTTTGAATTAATCTTAATTGAGTTGGGTCAGAATGACCTAATATATCTAGTTTTAATAAACATTGATCAATAGAGTGGTAATCAAAATGGGTTGTTCGCCATTCAGCAGTAGCATCTTCAGCAGGAAATTGGAAAGGAGTAAAGTCTGAGACTTCTTTATAGTCTGGAATAACAACAATTCCTCCTGGATGTTGGCCTGTTGTTCTTTTTACACCGGTACATCCTTGGGCTAGTCTTTCAACTTCGGCAGAACGCATATCCCCTATTCCTTTTTCTTCACAATAGCCTTTTACAAATCCAAAAGCTGTTTTATCTGCCACTGTACCAATAGTTCCTGCTCGATAAACATTATCTTCTCCAAACAATACTTTAGTATAAGCATGGGCACTGGCTTGGTTTAAGTCTGAAAAGTTTAAATCAATATCTGGAACTTTGTCGGCATTAAATCCTAAGAAAGTTGCGAAAGGCATGTCTTGACCATCTTTAACCATCGGAATATGACAATTAGGACATTCTTTATCAGGAAGATCAAAACCACAAGAATAATTTGCTCCAAAAGGCTTTCCATCTTCATCTTCGAAAATACTCATCTTACATTTATTACATCGATAATGAGCCGCTAAGGGGTTTACTTCAGTAATTCCCATCATTGTGGCGACGAAACTAGAACCAACCGAACCTCTGGAACCTACAAGATATCCTTCATCATTAGAGTGTTTTACTAGTCTTTGAGCAATCAAATAAATTGGATCAAACCCACCACCGATTACTCCTCCTAGAGCTTTTTTAGTAGCTTTTTCTAAACCTTTTTCATCTAATTCTTCTTCGGAAGTTCTTTTTATATAGTCTTTTATAAACTCAGTAACTTTTTCTTTACCTTGTAAAATAATATCATGTAATTTATGGTGTGATTGGATTTGAAATTCTTCACCTGTTACATTTTCTTTTTCTAAATCTTCAGTAATAATCCGATAAACAATATCTCCATATAATTCAGTAGCAATTCGTTCTTCTATTGAATATGGCAGTGGATCTCCGTACCAGTCTGCGGCTTTGGTATATACTAAATCTGTTACAACAACTGGACAATCTAGGTAACTATTTCCATCATCAGCTTTTACTCTTGGTGAGAATGGAATACCACCAGTATCAGGGATTACTTCTACAATTTCGCACATATCGGCTATTTTATTGGTATTAGTAACAACTATTTCATAGGCTTTTTCTGAACCTAAGAAATCAAAATCTTCTAGCATTTCATTAGTTGTTCTGAAATGATTGGATGGTATTTCACTAATACCATTTCTAGCAAGAGGGTGTCTACCTCCTCCTGGTACTTTTTGATTAACAATAATCTCACGATAAATTTTATCTTCTCTTTTTAAATGATGAACATCTCCAGTAGCAACGATAATTTTTCCAGCTTCTTCAGTTACTCTAACTACTTTTTCTATATTGGCTGCTACTTCTACTTTAGTACCAAAGTCACCAGTTTGAATTAAATGATCATAGCATTCAATTGGTTGGACTTCTACATAATCGTAAAATCTAATGATATTAGATAATTCATCATCACTTTTAGATTTTGCTTCATTAAATACTTCTCCTTCATAGCACCCACTACCTATTAATAAACCTTCACGATACTCTTCAATAACACTTCTTAGAATTCTAGGAGTTTTATATAAATAAGTGGTATTTGCTAAAGATACTAGTTGGAATAGATGTTTTAAACCTATTTTGTTTTTTACTAATATATTAATATGATGGGCACGTCCATATTTATGGATTTCTTCTTTGCTTACTAATTTATCTAAATCACTCATTTTTTCAATATTACGATTTGATAATTTCTTTAACATTTTATGGAATACTAAAGCAGTTCCTTCAGCATCATAATCTCCTCTATGGTGAGCGTTTTCATCCCAAGGTACTTCATATCTTTTTACTAGAGCACTTAAACTATGTCTAGCGTAGGTATTATCTAGAGTTCTTGATAATTCTAATGTATCTATAACTGGATTTGTAAATGTTCCTAAATTATACTTCTTATAAGCCATTTCAAGGAATGATGTATCAAACTTAGCATTATGTGCAACCATTGGGCAATCCCCAAACCATTCAATAAACCTTTTTACAGCATTTTCTTCGTTTTCTTTACCTTCTAACATTTCATCAGTAATATTTGTTAATTCTGTAATCTTTGGGGATAGTTTGTGTCCTGGATTAATCAATTCATCATAACGTTCTATTATTTCACCATTTTTTATTTTTACTGCTCCTATTTCAATAATAGAATCTACTCCACCAGCATTAAAGCCCGTTGTTTCAAAGTCAAATACAACGAATGTTTCATCTAACATAACACTATCATTTGGACGAACAACAATATTTACTGAGTCATCTATCATGGTTAATTCGGCACCATAAATTGCTTTAAAAGGTTTTTCCCCTTCGGCTAGTTTTTTATTATAAGAAGTAACCATGTTAAACACATGAGGAAAACCTTGAACACCATTATGATCAGTAATTGCGACTGCTTTCATCCCAAAATCCATTGCTTGTTTTACTATATCAGTCTCATCAATTACACCATCCATTTGACTCATTTTACTATGACAATGTAATTCTATTCTTTTTTCTTCAGCTGTATCTTTTCTTTGTTCATCTTTCTTATCCAGTTCTATAATATCTCTAGCATTTAATACTAATTCTTTGGCAAAAGTATCATTTTTAGTATATCCTCTAATTTTATACCATTTTCCTACTTTTATTTCTTTGGTTAATCTTTTATAATCTTCTTCTTCACGGACAAATACTTTACAATAAATACTATCAGACTCATCTGTAATCTTTAAAGTAATTATTTTAAAATCTGTTTTACTAGATTCAAATAAGTCCATACCAAATACTTTAGCTTCTACTATTACATTATTATCTTCTCCTACAATTGTCTTAATCTTGATAGGAGGTTCTTTAATACCTCTACCTAAAATACTATTAGGGTCTTTTGCTTCTCTTCTAATTTTCTTATCATTACTTTCTTTAGGAGCAGTTTTTTCAACTACTGGTATTTCGGTACTTTCTAATTCTTTTTGTATTTCTGCTAGTACATCTTCTTCATGTCTTACTTCAATATCTATAGGAAAAGAATAACCTATATTTTGATAAAAAGAAGCTATTTCTTTTTGGCACTTTTCTAATTTTTCTTTTTCATTCTCATTTGATACTACTAATATTAAAAAATCATTTTCTATTTTTAAACAGTTTTCATATATTTCTAGAACTCTTAATTTCTTTTTTAGTTTTTTTAATAATAATTTATAATAATCCAAATATACTGATAAATCTTGGTTATTAATCGTCATTATAATATCTATATTTGTAGCATTTTCATCTAATAAATTCTTTTTACTATCAAGTTCTTCATATATATTTACAGGTAGTAATTCTTCTTTTTCTATAAATACTTGCCAACTATTTTTTTTACTATTAATTTTTATTTTTGTTAATTTTGCATCCGAAAAAAATGGATAAGAAGATTCATCCATATTTATTTTATCTAATAATACTTTTATCTTATCATCCATAATTCCCCCTGCTTTCTGATTAATTATCTTCTTTTTTCCTAATAATATACCGCTTATTTCTGATACAAAATTCTATAAATTCTTCGACATTCATCTTTTTTAATTCTTTTTCATAAGCGTATTTATCTGCTTCAAAAACTATTTTATCACGCATCATATAGGAAAAAAATTCTTCTTTTGGTACTCCTAAATACATTAACCAATATGGATATAACCATCTTTTTAGTGGTAGTAGTGAAGGACTCCCTATTTGATAACAGCTACGTCCAGTAATTCTAGTGGCATATTCATTTAAAACTGCTAATTCTAAGATTGCTTTTTTAAAACATTCATATTCATCTTTATAACGTTTGGTATGATATTTAGCCATTTCAAAATTTATCTCTAATAATAATTTTTTAGGCTCTCTCTTATCAATACTTTTTCCTACTACACATGTTTTTTCATTTGGGCAATCAATTACATTTAGCTCTTTATTAACTACAAATATAGTACAATCTTCTCTTTTTTTTCTTAGGATTTCTTTAATTAAATAATCTGTTTCTTTCTTATTTTTATCCCATAGTTTCATGATTTCTAAACGATATTTTTCAGCTTGTTTTCTTTGTTTTTCATAATCTCTATTTCCTAAAACAATGTTATATATCAAGTCATTGTTGGGGATAAAATTTTTATAGTCTTTCATGATTAATTCTTTATCTTGAAAGATTGCATTATATTCATTACGATAGTTATCCCATATTTTTTGTTTTAATTTAAAAGTCGTTTCGGAAATAGAAGTTCCAAATAAAAGATTCCATATTAAAACATAGTCATTTACTATGAAGTTAGTATTCATTTTCATCACCATAGTACTATCATATCAAAAAAAAAAGAAAAGTTGAACACCAACTTTTCTGTTTTATGAAATTCTTAATTTTATAAAATATAAAACTATAATAATCAAAGCCACAATTAATAAAAATATTAATATTTTTACTGGTAATGGTAAAGATTTCTCTTTAAATTCATCTGAAAGATTAAAATCTTTTTCTGATAAATCCATACTTCTAGTATAAAAATCTAAATCTTTTTCTGTTTTAGTCTTTTCTTCTTGTTCTTCTTGTTTTTCTTCTAATTCAGAAGATTCAAATAACTTCTTTGATAGTGATAGTTTTTCATCTATTTCATCCGTTGTTTCTTTTTCTTCTTCTTTTTTATTTCCATCTACTCTATCTAATACATTAGTAGCCATTAGATCACTTAAAAGATTAACGGAAGTTGCTTTATCTATTTCTCCAGCTAATGTTTTAGAAGCTATTGTATCAATTAACTCTCTTATTTCATCTTCTTCTGGCGTTGTTAAGCGTTTCTTTTTTTCTTCACGATATTTTTCTAATTCTTCTTTATTAACTCCTGATAGGATATTGTATTCATTATTTTTTAGTTTACGTTTTTCTTCTTTATCATCTTTTTCTTGGCGATTACGACGTGCTTCTTCTAAAACACTATTTATATCATATATTTTATTTTCTCTTTTTTGATACAAGTAATTAAAATCTTCTAATTCTTTTCTAGATCTTGGAACTGGTTCCATATTCTGATATTTTTGCATTTGTTGGTAGGCTTCTCTAGTAGTACGAGTTTGATTATTATTACTTATTTCAAAGGCGTTAGCATTTGTTACATCTGTAATATTAGCATAGATAGCATTATTGGATACATTTTGATATAACTCTTGATTTAGATCTGTTCTACTTTGAGGTTCATTTTCGTCTTTATAGCGATCCATTCGTCTCATTCGACTCACCTTCTTATTTTAAGTTTAGCATACAATACTTAAAAACAAAAGGGCATATATTCCTCTTGACGTAAAAGAAAAATACATATCTTGAATAAATATTTCTTTACCATTTCTTATTTATTCGATATAATATTGTTGAAAGGATGATGTGTATGAAAATAACAATTAATAAAGAGTCTTGTATTGGTTGTGGAGCTTGTTTTACTGCTTATGAAGATTTATTTGAAATGACAGATGACGGATTATCAAAAGTAAAGGTTGATGTAATACCTGATGATAGAAAAGAAGCAGCAGTTGAAGCAATGGCAAGTTGCCCTACTTCAGCAATTGAAGAAGTAAAAGAAGAAAAATAAAACCACTAATTAAAGTGGTTTTTTTATTATTAATTATTTGTTTTTGTTTTTTTCTTGATAGTTTTAATAATAATGGTTGCCCCTACTGCTATAGTCATTAAGCTTAGTACTCTAAAAGCAACTGGATATTTGACAGCTGTGTCGGGTATTTCTACTATTTCAGTTATTATAGTATCATCAGGGTCATTTTCTGATGGAGCTGTTGTATTAGTAGAGCCAAGATATATCTTTCTACCATCTACTAGTGTTATCGTTGCATTTCCCTGGTTAAGAACATTAAATTTATTATTAGTAAATTCTACTATAGAACTGTCACTTACATTATCTATGTTTTGTGCCTCTTCATAATGATTATATTCTTCAATGTTTTCGTATACTGTTACTGCAGTTCCTTGTGGTAGCGTTAATATTGCATTGTCCAAAGGTGATGGATAACCCAATACTAGTTTTTTTAAGGATGTAATTTCATCTAGCTCTAATTTAGGAATATTATCATTTAACACTATTCTTAAAGTTTCTATGTTTGGTGAAAGGGTAATACCTTGAGAATAATCATTGGCACCTATACTTAAATCTTGTAATTTTGTATTATTACTTAAATCTATTGTTGTAAGGTTATTTGAATTTAAATTTAATAGCGTTAAATCCGTATTATGGCTTAAATCTATTGTTGTAAGATTATTATTATATAACTCTAGTTCTGTTAGTTTTGTATTTTGACTCAAGTCTATTGTCGTTAGTTCATTGATGCCTAAATCTAAGTCCGTTAGATTTACATTATGGCTTAAGTCTATTGTTTGAAGCCCCGTCTGCCATAGATTTAATTTTACTAGCTTTGTATTTTGGCTTAGGTCTACTGTTGTAAATCTATTTGATGTTGGGTAGCTATTTCCGTTTAATAACAATTTTGTTAAATTTGTATTATGGCTTAAGTCTATTGATGTTAGGCTATTATTAGCAATATCTAAGTATGTTAGTTTTGTATTATGGCTTAGGTCTATTGATGTTAGGCTATTGTCCTGTAATCTTAATTCTGTTAAATCTGTATTATGGCTTAAGTCTATTGATGTTAAATCATTACTACTTAAAGATAATTCTGTTAGTTTTGTATTTTGGCTTAAGTCTATTGATGTAAGATTATTAGCATGTAAACTTAGTTCTGTTAGATTTGTATTATGGCTTAAGTCTATTGATGTAAGATTACTTTTACTTATGGTTAAATCTGTTAAATTATCATTATTACCTGTATTGATTGATGATAACTCCATTCCATTCAAATAAATTCTAGTCAATTTTGTATTAGATGATAGATCTATAGGGTCTACCTGATTCTGATATGTAATGTTAAAGATGGTCAAATTAGTTAGTTTATTAACACCAGAAAAATTAGTAATATCATATTTTTTATAATCACAATTATTAGTGCAATGAGCACCATATTTTTCCATATAGCTACCCTTACATTCAATAGTAGTAATTGTAGATAGCTCTTCAGCAGTTAAATTTACATCATATCCATAGTTTTTTTCATTCTTTTTATTATAAGCATCTACTACACACTCATAAAAAGCATCATCTGTAAAAGATGGATTAGCGGGTTGAGCATTTACTATATGTGGTGTATTTATAAATAAAATTGTCAATAAAAAAGCATATCTTATTATGTTTTTAGAATGTTTCATTTTATCACTCCTATTTTCATAATAATTGTAATATGCTATTTCTTGGCTTGTCAATATTTTACTATTTTATATTTTACTTGACGCTTTGTTTACTGTATACAATTTGTACTTCTTTAGGGGTTAATTTGCGATATTCTCCTGATTTTAGATTATCCAATTTGAAAATACCTTCTCTTTCTCTTTTTAGTTTTAGGACTGGAAAACCAACAGAATCAAACATTCTTTTTATTTGGTGATTTTTTCCTTCATGGATGGTTATTTCAACAATAGATGTGTTTGTTTCTGGATTTGTCTTTCTTAATTTTAGACGTGAGGCTTTTACTACTTGATTATCTAGAGTGATTCCTTCTTTTAGCTTATTAATTTGTTCTCCTTTAATAATTCCTTTTAATTTAGCAATATATACTTTATCTATCTGATTTTTAGGATGAGTTAAAATATTAGCAAATTCTCCATCATTAGTTAACAGTATTAAGCCTGTAGTATCATAGTCTAATCTACCTACTGGGAATATTCTAGCTTTAGTATCTATTAAGTCTACTACTGTTTTTCTATTTTTATCATCACTGGTGGAAGTTATTATTCCTCTTGGTTTATTTAATAAATAATATTCTTTGTCCTCTTTAGTTATTACTTTGTTATCTACTTCTACAATATCCTTTGGGGATACTTTTGTACCTAATTCTGTTATTACTTGACCATTTACAGTTACTTTACCGGCTACTATTAATTCTTCGGCTTTTCTTCTGGATGCTATTCCTGAAGATGCAATCACTTTTTGTAATCTTTCCATTTTACCACCTCTTACTCGTCGTAAGTATAACATAGTTTTTTTACTATTACTAGTAAATTTAAAAAGAAAAAATGGCTTAAGCCATTCTATTTAATTTCATCTATATATTTTTTTAATTGTTTAGATTCTGAACCTAATATTATTTTTAATTGATTATCTATTTCAACTATTCCTTTGGCACCCAATTTCTGAATACCTTCTTTATTGGCTTTTGAAACATCTTTTAAAGTTACTTTAAAACGAGACATATTTGTTTCGGTTGAAATAATATTATCTTTTCCACCTAGTAATTCTACTAATTTATTAAAATCTAGGCCAGCATCTTTTTTAGTAGCTTTTAAGATTGCTAAAAGAACTACTAATAGTATAACTGCTAAAACAATATATTCTATATAATTCATTTTATCACCATATTCATTATATATTATTTTTATTAAAAAGAAAAGGTTTTATTCATTGGTCATTTGATGTATTCTTTTAATAAAATCTTTACTCTTTAAATATAGTCCAGTAAAACGATCATAATAATCTTCTATAAATTGGTTTATTTCTGATGATATTTCTTTTTTTACTTCTAGTTTAGTTATATTTTTAATATCTACATAATAATATAATCTAATCATTTTAATAGTCTTTTCTTGAACTAATGGTTCATTTTGGTAACATTCTTTACAAATATAACCTCCAGCATCACAGGATATTGTGACTATTTGTTTATTATTTCCACAATGAGCACAGGAATCAATACAAGGTGAAACTCCTAGAAAATCTAATAGTTTTAATTCTAGAATGTTTGTTAAGACCATAGGGTTAAAGCCCTCTTCTATTTTTATTAAAGTATCCACTGTTAATTCAAACAATTCTTCTGAATCATTTTGATGAGCTACTTGATTAGCTAAATCAAGTACAAAGGAAGCATATGATACTTTTTCTAAATCCATCATTGTTTGGGAAAAAGAATTTTTAACATCTACTCCGATAAGAGTCGATAGACCATTTGGTTTATAATAAATGTGAAATATTCCATATACTAGTTTTCGACTAACTCCTCGTAGTTTACTTTTTAGATTACGGCAACCTTTTGACATTATACCAATTAGCCCATATTCTTTAGTAAGAACATTTAGTATTTTACTAGATTCACTATAATTTGTTTCACTTAAAATTAGTCCTTCTATACTTTCTATCTTCATTTTTTCACTTCTTTATTCATCTTCTTTTAAACCTAACTCTAGGAAGTATTTTTCTTCATCACGCCAATTTTTAAGTGTTTTTACATAAGTTTCTAAAAATACTTTCTTACCTAAAAATTTCTCCATATCAATTCTAGCTCTTGTACCAATTTCTTTTAATAATGATCCTTGTTTACCAATAATCATCTTTTTAATATTATCTCGTTCAACTATAATTAATACTTGGATATGAACAATATTTTTCTCTTCTTTATAACTTTCTACATAGCATGTTACAGTATGGGGAATTTCATCATGGGTTAATTCTAATATTTTTTCACGGACAAATTCAGCCATAATAAAACGAGTTGAGACATTAGTTAATTCTTCATCTGAAAATATTTGTTCTCTTTCTTCTAATCTATCTTTAATACACTCAATTAATACTTTTAAATTATCTTGTTTAGTTGCGGAAATAGGTATTATCTCAGCAAAGTCATATTTTTCTTTTAATTCTTGGATATCCCCTAATAGTTTTTCTTTATTCTTTACTAAATCTATTTTATTTAGTAATAAAAAGATAGGTACGCCTTTATCTTTTATTTTATCTAGAATAAATTGATCTCCTCTTCCATATCCTGTAGAAATATCAACTAAAAATAATATGACATCTACTCCTTCAGTATGTTCATAGGCCTTTTTATTCATAAGAGAACCTAATTTATTATTTGGTTTATGAATTCCTGGAGTATCTACAAAGATAATTTGAGAATCATCATCATTATAAATTCCTTGTATTATATTTCTAGTAGTTCCTGAGACATTGGAAGTAATTGCTAATTTCAATCCTAAAATAGAATTTAAAAGTGTACTTTTACCAACGTTTGGTCTTCCTACTAAACTAACAAATCCACATTTCATTTTAAATCATCCTCTGAAAATGGATATGGGCATAATTCTTCTACCGTATATTTTTTATATTCTTTGGTATTTGCATAAAAATATAATGGTACATCTTTATCAAATAATTCTGAAATTACTTGTCTACAAGCGAAGCAACTTGTACTAATTTTGTTACTATCAGCACATAGACAATGTAATTCTTTAAAATCTCCTTTTTTATATCCATTACTGATAGCTGATAATATAGCACTTCTTTCAGAACATATAGATGATCCATAAGCAGAGTTTTCTACATTAACACCTACAAATTCTTTACCATCTTTCATAACAACAATTGTCGCTACTCTAAAATTGGAATATGGACTATACGAATTTTTAGCTAATTCCATTAATTTTTCTATCATCGAATACCTCCTATGAATTCAATTAATTTGGGAACAAATATTATTAAACCTATTATGGCTGAAATAATAGCCATCATTAATACTCCGGCACTAGCAGTATCTTTAGCAGCTTTAGCAAGTGGATGAATCCTAGGGGAAGCTAAATCTACTACATACTCAATAGCAGTATTAAAGAACTCTGACATTAGAACTAAGCCAATTAATATTAGACATACTAACCATTCTAAATAACTTATTTTTAGAAAGAAACCAAATACAATTACTAAGATAGCAATAAAAGTATGTATTTTTAGATTTTGTTCTCCTTTATAAGATTGTTTAATACCTTCTGAAGCATATTTAAAACTGTTTGCTAACCTTTTATTATCTATTTTTAATTTTCTTTTTACTTTTTTTCTAACTTTCTCTTCTGATACCATATGCTTCTAATACCTCCTCTTGTTTTTTGAACATAACTTCTTCCTCTTCTTTGGTTTGATGATCATATCCTAATAAGTGATAAAAACCATGTACTGCGAGGAATGATAATTCTCTTAATAGTGAATGATTATACTCTTTACTTTGTTCTTTAGCTTTATCAATTGAGATATAAATATCTCCTAATATTCTAATATCTTCAGGTAGAATAATACTATCTTCATCTTCTAGAGCAAAAGTAATTACATCTGTTTCTTTATCTATTTTGCGATATGCCTTATTTAATTCATGAATATAATCATTATCTACAATTATTAGATTAAATGATGTATTTTGTAGTTTTTCCTTCTCCATAGCTGATTCTAATACTTTTCTTACTGTTTCTAATTCTTCTATTTCATCATCTGTTTGAATAAATATTTCAATTTGATTCATATATACTCCTATACTAATATTACAATAATACTACTAATTAAACCAATTAATAATAGAACTGCTAAGATATTTAAAAACCAATCACTTTTACAAAATCTTGGTAATGGTTGACTTATCTTTCTTAAGATACAATAAAACCAATAACCAATACAGCCTCCTAATATATTTAATAATATATCATCTACATCAAATACTCTACCAATTAGTAATTGAACTACTTCGATAGAAATTGAGGCAATTAACATTAAAGTTAATGGTAAATATATTTTTTCTGATTTTAAATAGTAGCTTACAAAGAAACCAAAGGGCATAAATAATAATAAATTTCCTAAAACATTTTTAAAAAATAAACGACTGGTGATATTATATCTCATTATTTCTTGAAAAGGAATAAAGTTATTACTGGACCACACTGTATTATCTTGGAATGTTACAATTTGGAATAAACATAAAATATAAATTCCAAATATCAACATAAATAATTCTTTATAGAAAACTATTTTTTCTTTTGTAGATATTAAGTAACATAATCTAAAAGAAATCATAATAACCGAAGAAATCACAATCATTGGCCAGGTAAAATTAATAACTCCTTGAATAGTTGTTGAAATAGGTTCTAACATTTTTCACCCTCCTTTTTCTTTTATCTCTCTATTATATTATACTCTTTTTATTATAAATACAAAAGCAGAAATCATTGATTTCTACTTTTGTAATCTTTCTCTTATAATAGTGGAAACTTCCTTCATATCGGCTTTTCCTTTTAATTTTCCTTGAGCTAATCCCATAACTTTTCCCATATCTTTAGGTCCTTCAGGATTAACTTCAGCAAAAATATCATCGATTATTTTCATTACTTCTTCTGGTGATAATTGCTCTGGTAAATAATTCATCAATATTTTTATTTCTTCTTCTGTTTTAGCAATTAAATCTTGACGATCTCCTTTGGCAAACTCAGTGATAGAATCTTTACGCATTTTTATTTGTCTATTTACTACTTCTATTAGTAAATCATCATTAATTTCTTTTTTATGATCAATTTGTTCTTGTTTTAGAGAAGCTTTTACCATTCTAATTACTGTTAATCTATCTTTATCTTTACTTTTCATAGCTTCAATCATATCTTTTTCTAATTTTTCTACCATACTATCATCTCCTATTTATATTATACCAAAAATAGTACCCAGATGGATACTATTTTTAATAATCTTTACTTCTATTTGCACGATCTCTTTTACGAGAATTCTTGATTCCTTCTTTTTTAGCAGCTCTTCTTCTAACTCCTGGTTTATCATATGCTTCTCTTTTTTTCCACTCAGAAGGGACACCATCTCTTGCCACTTTTTGTTTAAATTTTCTTAGAGCTTGATCTAGATTTCCTCTAACCGTTACTTTAGTAGCCATCTTTTTCCCTCCCTTCGTTTCAACTAAAATGAATTATATCAAAAGAATATTTATTTTTCAACTGATTTTTATGTTTTTTTTATGAAAATACAACGAAATTATATAAATTTCGTAAAAAGATACCAAAATAGACACCTAGTTGAAAGAAAAAACTTATTATAATAGGAATCAAAGGAATTAATAATAAGATTCCTATAATCCATAATATTTGTTTTTTTTGGGTTATTCTAAAGGACATAATTTATCTTCACTTATTCGGCGAATTCCAGAACCTAGAGAGTATCCAGCTTCTTTAATTACATTAATGACATTTACGACTGCATTTAAAATTGGGCCACTAACGGAGATATCTCCCCCTGTTATTTCCGTTAATTGTTCCTCTTGTAATTCTTTCATCCGTTACACCTTTCTGGGTTTGTTATTCCTTCTATAACCCCTGATATAAATACTACTATGGCTGCAATTACTATACCGGTCCATACTGAAATTGTTGCGCCTCCAGTAATATTTGGCAAATCTTTTTGAGCTATTTCTGTCATTTTATTTCCCCCTTCCATACTGATTTTAATAGTTCTAAAACTCTTTTTTTATTTTTTTTAATACTTATTTCTACTATTTGGTCCTTGGTTGATGGTATTTTTGCTTTTAGTATTAATTCATAATAATCTTGATTATTTTGTCTAAATACAACCCCTTTATCCTCTACTATTTCATACAATAGATCATGGCCTTCTATTACTATTTTTTTATTTTGATAAAGTATTTTTCTTAATTTTTTATTGGGCGTTATTACTATTTCTTTTTTATCTACTAAATATCCAGTTATTTTTTCATATTCGTATTCTTTTGTTTTATTTAAATAGATTAAGAGTATTAATTCTAACATAAATAATAAACAGGTAATTAATAAAACCCAACCATTTTTTTCATAGTTTCGGACTTTCAATGATTGTTCCTTGCTCTAATTTTAATACTCTATCAAATAGTTTTTTATTATTAAAACGATGAGAAATTACAATTATTGTTTTTTCTTTTAAGTATTCAAAAATATTTTCTAAAATCTTTTTTTCTTTTTGAACATCTATTCCAGATAATGATTCATCAAAGATATAAATATTACTTTTTCTTAAAATACTACGTGCTAATATTATTCTTTGTTTTTCTCCATTACTAAAATTAAAACCATTTTCTTCTGCTATCGTATTATATTTTGTTATATTGTTATTTACTATTTCATCTACCAAACAAATTTTACATGATTGTTTAAATTCTTCTTCGCTTACCTCCTTATAAAGCATAATATTATTTTGTATAGTATCAGTAAAAAGATATTCATTACCAGATACATAGGTAATATTTGAACGAATATTTTCTAGGTGGTAATGATTAATATCTATTCCAGCTATAGAAATATGTCCATAATCTACTTCTATGTAACGTAATAACATCTTTAATAAAGTGCTTTTTCCAGTTCCACTAGCTCCACATAATAATACTTTTTCTCCTTCTTTGATTGTTATATTTAAATTATTAAATAATACTTTGTTATTTATTTTAAAATTTAAATTTTTAATATCAATATTACCTTTTAATTGATATGGTAAATAATAATAATTATTATTAAATTGTTCTTGGGAAATTAAGTATATTTCTTCTACTCTGTCTAATGATATTTTAAATGATGTATATTCTTCCAATAATAGTAATAAATTTAAAAAACTATTTCTAAAATAGGAAAAAGCAGTTTGATACAGAAGTAAATTACTAATACTCATATGTTTTTTTATTATTTCTATAGCACCTACTCCATATATAATTGTTAATATTATATCTTGGGTATTTCTTTTTATAAATTGATAGATTTCTATAATAAAAGAATATTGATATGTAGTTTCCATAAATGCTTTGTAGTTTAAATTAAATTTATCAATCATTCTTTTTTCTAGATGGGAACCTTTCATAGTATCTACATTACTAATACCATTAATAATATATGAATTAATAACATCTTGGCCATTTGATATTTTCTTTATATTTTTCTTTTTGATATTATTTATTAAGATTAAACATATTAAAAGTATTATCATTAATACTAATAAGTATAATGTTATATTTTTATGAATGGTAAACATTAAGTATAAAAATAATAATAAAGTAATACAATCAGTTGTTATAACACAAAAAAAGCTACTAATGAAGGAACGGATGGTATTTAAATCTTTGAAGCGGGATACCACTTCTCCAGTAGTCCTATTCTTATAATATAAATATGGCAGCAAAAGAATTTGTTTATAGGCTTTAGTAGTTGTTTCATAATCAAATAAAGAAGTCCATTTATTTAATAAAATGTTTCTTATTAGTTGATTCATATTTTTTAATAAATAAAAGTATAGAATTATACTACTAAGCCAATATACATTTTTAGATATTTGATATGTAACGGCTAATTCTAATATGTATTTCAAATGAAAAGTACTGATTAGATTTAAAACAAAATATAGTATTGTTAATAGAATAATAGGAATCCACAATACTTTATTATTAATCATTACTTGTCTTATTTGGTTGTATATCTTTTTCTTTTTTTTCATTATTGGTAATGGCTTAATTGGGTTTAAAAAAATGTAATTGGAACTTGTTAATAAATGAAATTCAGAAAATGATATTGTTTTTTTGCCTTTTGCAGGGTCCATTAAAGTAATTAGTTGTTTCTTTTTTTGAATTTGATAGATGACTACATAGTGTTTGTAACTTTTATTCACAACTATATGAGCAATACAGGGTAAGTTATTTACATTTATTTGTTCTAGTTTTCCTGTAACACCTGTTGCACAAAAACCTATTTTTTCAGCACATTCAATTAAGTTATAAAAAGAAACACCTTCTTTTGTAGTATGTGTTGCTTCTCTTAAATATTCTTTTGATACTTCTCCACCATAATATCGAATAATAGATAATAAACAGCAAATACCACAATCTTTCATACCATCCTGTAGGACTACTTTCACTTTATTTTCTCTCACCTCCTATTTTATTATTCGCAGTTAATTTTTGTTTAAACAAAAAAAAGAGAAAAATTCTCTTCTTAGGATAAATAATTCATGGCCTAACCAAAACGCGTGATAATTGATGAGACTCTGAAAATAATTTTTACTATAATTTATCCCAACCTCATTTTAACATATTATATTATTTCAAACAAATAATTCTGTTATAATTAGGGTTGCCAATTTTTATTGCATTTGTTATAATAGCACTCAATTAAAGGAGTGATACTATGGAAAATCATGTACCAGAGAAGTTAGAGCGTTATTATGTTCCTACTATGTGGCATTCTACAGGAAAAAAAGAATTACATAAAGAGTATCTTGATGCATTAAAAACAGACGATGACTTGCAAAATATTGATCGACGACTAGAGAGAGCTGTATGGAAACAAATTGAATATATTTGGGGTGTTAAACCAGAAATATATGTTACTGAATTTGGAGAGATTGGTTTTAAGCACTTGAATAGACTTCCAGAAGAAAAACAAAAAGCAATAAGTCACATTTATGCTACTTATCGTGATGGGACATACCAAAGGCATCAATTTATTGATTCTCCTTTTAATAAAAAAGTAGATGCAGGGTCATACTACAATTGGCTTGAACAAGCATTAGATACTTATTTATATACTATGCCTTTTAAACAAATTCTAGGTTTATCTGATTTTAATAGAGAGGGAAATGCTACTTTTCAGTTAACAAATACCTTTAGTCAACACAATAGGTCTGATGAATTAGCAAGAGCGAATGATGGTTTAGGTGGTTATTGTATCAATCAAATAAAATACACATTAGAACATTATCTACAGCCATACATTATCTTATCAATTTTAGGTACTGATATCCATGTTGTGGAACTAACCAACTATAAACCATATTTAGTTTGTACTACAAGAAATGGGGACACTATTGCAGCTTCTTTATATTCCAAAGAGTTATTCTATGTAGGACCAAATACGGTAAGCCTAATTGGTAATTCATATGAACATTTATTTAGACAACTAAAACTACCAATTCAAACTGTTATAAACTCAACTTTAAAAGTTATGGATAGCAATATGCTACCATGTGAAGGATTATTAGATGAATGTACATTTAACAATCAGCTTATGAAAAAAATCAGTAAAGCTGCTGAATCTGAAGGATTTGAAAAAGCAAAAAGAATTACTAAAACTACAAAATGGTTTAATGATTAATAAAGAAAAAGATGATTATTTATTTAATCATCCTTTTTAGTTAGTGGCTTTTTACTTTCTACTTCCCCTAAATCATCTTTATATTGATTCTTAATCATTTCAATATATTTATCAGGATCAGAAGATACCATTTCAGTAATCTCTTCAATTGTCTTATCATATAATAATTCAGGTGAAAGTGAATCTTCTTCTCTTTGAATTTCCCCATGTTTTATATCTAATTCATTGGCAAATTCAGTTAAAACCCTTAATACTAAAGATACAAATACTTCATTAGGATATTTTAGTTGTAATTCTTCATAAATAATTTTAATCTCTTCACTTGAAATCATACCATCATTTAGTACTTTTAGAGGGATGCGTACTGTATCTCTTTTATTTTTATTAGGAGTATATAGTATTTCTATTTCTTTTGCTCTTTTGTAAATACTAATTGTACTTCTTTGCCTTTCTGGTAGACCTTGTAGTTCAATTGAAGAAATTATACTTTCATCATGGTTGTAAAAAAATAGATGACTACCAACAGAAAATGGATAATAAGGCTCACCAAAAAAATTTTTATTTTCTAAACATATTCCCCAAATACTATTAAAATCATCATTTGGTTCTAAAGAATCTACAATAAAGGCTAATTTATTATTCTTTATATAACTTCTAAAGTGACTAGTATTTATAGCAGAATAATTTGGTTTATGAACAATATTTTCTCTATATATACTACCATCTGCCCCCCAATCAAAGACATCTTTGGCATAATGCTTCTCAAAGTTACATTTAAGTCTTCTTTTTTTTCCTTCACCTACTATACTATCATATCTAATACTTAGTGTTCTTCCATATACGACATCAATTCCCCTATCCATTGGATGGGTAATTTCAAATATTAAATAATCATCCCCATTATTAAATCTTACTGCTTCTACTAGTGGATCTTGAAAAAGAAAAAGTTTAGATAAAAAATAAGTTGGAGTTTGTTTTTTGGCCCTAATAAATTTTGGGGTTCCACAGCTATAATATATCTCTGAGGCAATTGAAGTAAATTTTCCTGAATAATGTGTATTTGTTGTTTTATCAATAAACATTATATATGGCCCATTTTCACGGTCGATTGATAATTGATGTATTTCATAGTCAGTTAAATCTTTTGGAATATCAATCATAAAACATTTTGCTAGTTTAGCTAATGAACATTTTCCTTTTTTAAAATTTTTATTTGCTTCATCTAATTTATTAAATAAATATCTTAATCTATCCATAAATAATCTCTCCTTGACATTTTATTATAACATTTATACTTAAAATAGCAATTATTATTTAGATATGATATAATTAAGATGCGAGGTGTTTATAATGTTTAAATATGATAGTCAGCATAAAGTAATAAAAGTTGGTGATTATGAGGTTCATACTTATGAAGTACCCTCTTTCTCTCCTAGTAAAAAAACAACTATCCCAAAAACAGTATCTTTTATTGTTAATTCTGATGGATTAGTTTTTGTTTGTAATTATTATTCAAGAGAAGAAGCTGATAAATTTATTAATGATATGAAGCAACAAGAAATAATAGATAGTCAATTTAATCTAGTAATTGGGGAACCATTACCTGAAGAATTAAGACCTTATATCAAAGATTATACTGGTAGATTTTATAAAAATCCTGGCGCTGTTGGTGTTTATGCAGACTATAGTAAGGTTAAAGGACTGCAAGAAGGAATAACTACAACTACAGATTATGTATCAGCGAGTGAATTAACTAATAGAACCCAACACAAGTAGAAACAAAGGGATCTTCGGCTAAAAGATAATAATTAAGATGGCTTAGGCCATCTTTTTTAGTAACTTTATTTTTCACCTATTTTTTCAATTATTTCATATGTTTTTAATACTGAAATATTGTTAGATAATCTATTAATATTAATTATAGAAGTATCTATATTTTTATTCATACATATTAATTTTTGATTTTTTTTAATTATCTCTTTATTGGTAATAAGGAGTTTTGTAAATTTTGTATTTGGATTATTAAGTATATATTTTTTTATCGAACCATATTTCAATATTTTTTCTGCACTAATATTTCCTATACCATTTATTCCTTTTATATTATCACTTTTATCTCCTACTAATGATTTATATATTACATATTTTGTTGGTGGTACATTATATTTTTTTATAACTTCTTCGGGGGTATATAATATACTATTTTTACCTCTAGGAACATATAAAAAAGTATTATTATCTACTAATTGTATAAAATCAGAATCTGTTGAGACTATTATGTATTGATTGTCTCTATTATTATTTATTATGGAAGCTATATAATCATCAGCTTCATAATTATTAACTTCTAAATAATAAATATTTAAAAAATCTAGAGCTTTCTTTATTGAGGAAAGTTGGGAAAAGGGATTATCATCTTCTGGTATATTTGTATAATCTACTCTATTTCGTTTATAATTTTTATCTATTTTTAGATTACTATCTTTACTTGTTTGACTATCAAAAATAACTATTAATGAATATGGTTGAAATTCATTAACTATTTTTTTTAAACTGCCAATAAATCCAACTAAACCTTTTATTTCTTTTCCTTTAGTATTTTTTATAGATGATGGTATTCCATAAAACATTCTAAATAATAAATTATGTCCATCTATCAAAATAATTTTATTCATAAATAATTCCTCCTTTAAATAAAAAGATAGATATGATTAGATCATACCTATCTCTAGGGCCCAGTCCACTGACTGAATGTTTAATTTTTATTTCCAATCTCCACGGAGATTATATTCCTCTGCCATTTGCCAATTCTCTTTAGCAGCAATTTTATTCTTACCTTTTGGTTAAAACTAACATTTACATCTGCTACTAGTTGGAATTAGTTTTGTCGAGCATTAATAATATTAATAATACTCATGATATCGCCTCTTTGGTAAAAAATCAAGCTGTTTTGCTTGACTTTACATTTAATCTGGTGCCGATAGTAAGAATTGAACTTACCGCTGGTCCTTACCAAGGACCTGTTTTACCACTAAACTATATCGGCATAATATAAAAACCCGTTTCCGGGTTTATTTTTAAATGGTGGAGCATAGCGGGATCGAACCGCTGACCTCCACGGTGCAAACGTGGCGCTCTCCCAGCTGAGCTAATGCCCCAATTACTAACTATTCTTTCAGCCAGTAATTGAATTATAACAAAGAGAATATGTAAAGTCAATAACTTTTTCCTTATTTTGTGTTAATTGATACTAATTCTTTTTGTTTTTTTACTATGATTTATTATTCCATAGAGTACTTCAGCCCAGATAATATTTAAGATAAGACTATGAATTATCTTATAAATTATCTTTTCAATTGTGATGGGAACTAATTGAAATATAAATAAGATAAAACCTGTTGAGAATTCATATATAGTGATCATTATTATTATATAGATTATGATTCTAATAGAAGTAATTTCATAATTCTTATATATTTGTTTTATTATTACTCCTAAAAATATAAATATAACAGCATGAAATAATAATAAATTTGTATAAAACAAATCATATATTATACCTATTATACCTAAAATAAAATAGTATTTTTTTTCTTGTTTACGATAGAATCGATAAATAAAGAAAAGTGAGGTAATAGTTAGTAGCGGAGTAAACAGTGATAAATTATTTGGTAAATATGGTAGATAGTTTGTTAAAACGCCATCTAATATTAGAGATATTCCTATTAATATTATTATCATTATTCTTTCACCTTTAATACTGTTACATAATGAATATCATTAAAATTTTGATTAGTTTTAATGTAGACTGTTTTACTTAAATTATATTTATCACTTTCTACTTTTTCTACTGTTCCTATATATATTCCTCCTGGAAATAATTCTCCTAAACCACTAGTTAATACTACATCATCTTTTTCAATATTAGTTGTTTTATCAATACCTGTTGCTTTTATTAAACCGGTTTCTTTATCATAGCCATTTAATATAGCATAGTTATCTACTTCATTTGTTTTAATGGCTATACTTACTTTAAAATTAATATCATCTGTAGTAATTAATTTTACTTCACTTGAGTAGTTTGATACCTTAGTTATTTTTCCTATTAGGCCATTCTTTGTCACAACCGCCATATCTTTTTTTAAACCTGATTTTTTTCCTTTATCAATCGTTATTGTATGAAACCAATATGATTTATTTCTTGATAAAATAGTAGCGTTTACTGGTTCAAATTCTGTTAATGTTCTATTTAATTCTAAGGTTTCTTTTAATTCTTGGATTTCTTTTTCTAAAGAAGAATTTAAATTCTTTTGAATTATATAACTATCACTTTGATCAATAATTTGATTTTTTCTTAACTCAGTAAATGGGTAAAGAATAATTTTTTGAATTCCTATGGTAACATCTTTTAATAATTTTTCTCCGGGATATATTTTTTGATTTATAAATAAAGATATTACTAATAATATACCACTAGTAATAATTCCTATTAGTACCCATATTTTCTTTTTTTTATCTTTTTTTCTCATAGTATCATCTCTTTTTTATTATATTATAATTTTATTTTTGTTACAATTGTTGATTAAGAATATCTTGATTATCATAAAAACTAAAATATGATTTTTCTCCTATAATAATATGATCTACTACAGGTATTCCTTGGATTTGGCCTGTTTTCATTAAATGGTTAGTAAAAATAATATCTGCTTTACTAGGGGTTATATCATTTGATGGATGGTTATGTAAACAAATAATAGAACTTGCGCTTAAAATATAAGCTTCTTTAAATATTTCTCTGGTGTGGGTAGTAGCACTATTAATTGTTCCAATATAAATTAATTTCTTTTTTATTAGTTCTTGTTTAGTATTGAAATATAAACAATAAAAATATTCCTGTTTTTTTCCAATAAATAAATATTTTGTTGCCAACCAAATTGTTTTAGCATTTTCCATTTTCTTTAATTTTTTTTCATCTCTTAATAGAACTCTTTTACCTAATTCAATTGAGGCGACTAATTCCATGGCTTTTACTTCCCCTATTCCTTTTATTTTTTTTAAATCATTCCATGGTAATTCTTTTAGTTCTGATAATTGATAGTTTTTTAATAATTCTAATGATATTTCATTTACATTTTTATTTTTGGTACCATTTTTTAGGATAATTGACAATAATTCTTTATCTGTTAAATTTTCTACTCCCACTTCTTTTAGTCTTTCTCTTGGTCTTTCTTTTTCTGGTAATTCTTTTATCTTATACATATCTATCCCTTTTATATTATTCGTATTTTTTTTGATTATAAAAAAAATAATACATAATATGTATTATTTTTTATTATTTAATTCTTTATAAGTAACAAAGCCTATTAGGGATAATCCACCTATTAGTAAATATAACCAGAATGGTATTTGTTCCCATAAATTTCTTAATTGATAAATAATATTTAATATTGTTATTATTATACCACCTGTAAAGAATGATTTATATTCTTTTTTCATATAACCAATCATTATAGTAGCTATTCCAATAATACCAATATATACTCCTATTATGTAATCACTTGATGGTAGAACATATAATATTGCGATTATGATTCCTATTAATCCAATAGTATTCTTATTAGAGCTATCAGTTATTACAAATTTTAATAATAGAAAGTCTATATATAGTATTAAAGTACTTACTAATATCAATCTTATTGTATCATCTTGAATCTCACTTATCATTTTAAATAATGGGACTACTATTGAGAAATAACTTATTGTTTTAATATTATTTTGTTCTGTTAAAATTATAATCATTCCTAAAATCCAAATAAATAATACAGATGATAAGATAACTGATAATTCAAACCAATTAATAATATAGAAGAAATTATAAATACTAAATAATATTACGATAAATATAATTGCTAATTTTTCTTTTATATCTGTTATATTCTTATCTAATTTTGTAGCATAGAATAAGTATATGCTTGGGATAAATATTATTAGGCTTAACCATTTTTCAATATTAATCAAATTACCTATTAAACTTAATATTGTGGAACCTATTATATAAATCCAATATATTTCTTTTCTTTTTTCTTGGGTAAGATAATGTAAAATACAATATACAATACTTGTAAATGTACATATAAAGGTAAAAGTTGTATCAAAATATGGTTGTGAACATAGTGATGTTATAAGTAAAGCAACTGATATTGGTTCAAAATAGTTAGATTGTTGATATACTTCTTTTGATTCTAAATAGATTATTAATCCTAAATATAAAATAGATATTGTTAATCCTAAGGTTGTATTAATTCCTACTAATAAAATACATAAAATACTGATGATTGTATTTAGAATAAAATGTTGTTGTTGATATGTATCATTTGTATTGATAATCTTTTCTTTTATTAAGAAGGCAAACATGGCTGCTAAAAGGAATATTATTAAATATTTGTATTCATTGAAAAATGAACAATTATATATAGCAAAAGGCATTAGAGTATGAGATATCCATAAACTTGGAATTTTATCATCGTCTTTTTCTGCTAAACTAGCTAAATAAAAATGATTTGAAGTTATGATAAAAGCTAATAGTAAAAATGATAATTTGTTTTCTAAACTGCTATAACTTAAAACTCCTAATAAGATAATATAAGAGGCTATTTTATTCCATTTAAATAAGATAGAGTCTTTTTTTGATTGAATACTTACAATGAAGAACATAGTTGATAATAATAAGAGTGCTATTATATATTCAAAATAATGACTTAAGAAAAAGGCTATTGTAATATATAAACCAGCATATACTAAATATAATATTTGACTTCTACCATATTTTAAATATGTAGCTAAAGCTAAACCAGAGAAAGTTAGACAAGTAATTCCATAAGCTAAATTGCTACCTATTCCTACATAAGATATATAAGGGCCTGCTATTTGGAAGAATAAAATTGCTATAATTATAAATAAAAGAAAGCCCATACTTAATATCCAATATATAAAGGACGTATTATATAGTTTTAGTTTTATTTCTGTAAAATATGATAAACCTAAAAATATAGCAGAGAATAATAAGAGAAAGAATAATTTCCCTATATCTGAAATAAAATTCCAAGATGTAGTAGCAAAAAGAATTCCAGATATTAATATCATACCTGCTCCTAGTTTTAATAAGGTATCAATCTTTTTTACTTCAGGATCTATTTCTTTTTTCTTTTTTATTACTGGAGGTGGGGCATTTACTTGATTTGTTACAGTTGGTGTACCTGACATATCTGATAAAGCAATTGCAATAAATATTGAGGCTAAAAAGTTAGGGATTATTAAAACGATAGTGATGATAAAAAGAAGTGTTTTTTGTTGTTTTAACTTTTCATCATCCATGGTACTAAACATCCATAATAGTACGGCAATAATCCAACTAAATATTACATATATATTTATACTTGTTAATGCTACAAGCCCACCAATTATAGCTAGAATAGCACTGGCTATTCTTAAAAAAGTTCTACATGATTTCATATACTTCCCTCTATTCTATAATTATTATAGAATTATTTTTGTTGTTTGTCTATTATTTAATACTTCCTCTTTTTAGAACTTTGCCTTTTTCTTCTAAAATGATATGATCTGTATTTTGTAATACTTGACTTAGAGAAGCTAGTTTGGCATTTATAAATGCTTTAATATTATCTGATTCTAAACCTAAATAATTTAAAAAATCTTGTACGGTGTAACCCATTGGTAATTCTATAGTTTCACCTTGAAAATATACATAAACATGGTCTGTTAATACTCTTTCTTGTAGAGCTTTATTAAAATCTGTATCTCCTACATAGGTATGATTAATTTTATCTATTTCTCTAGCAAAAGCTTTACTTCCAATTATCTCTTGTATTTCTTCTAAAGTCTTTGAACCTTCTGGTAATATTAAATAAGCAGATAATCCAAGAGCTGCTATTAAATTCATAGCTTCATCTCTTATTTTTACTTTTACCCTATCTTCGTCATTAAAAACAGTAGTATGAAGTGATTTATAGCCATCTGTTCTAGGGTTTCCAATGTAATCTTTAAAGGTTCCATTTACAGGAACATATAGACCATGAATTTTATCTAAAGCTCTATAACAACTTTCTCTATCTTGAACTACTACCTTTAAATAGAATAAATCATCAATATAGTCAATTACACAGCCTTTTTTTAGTTGTTCATAGATAGTACTAATGGATTTTTCACGACGAAGAATTCTATGGGGAATTCCTGACTTATTTAATTCTTCGGAAATATAGTAAGATATTTTTTCTAGTCTTTTTGCTTCTAAATCATTTCTTTCTTTCTTTTTTTCTACAATGAACTGATACATTTCTGGATCGGTATACCTTAACGATAAATCACTTAAGACATTATTTACTTGATAAGCTCCTATGATTTTGCTGGTTGGAACTAGTATTTCTCTTGTCTCCCTGGCTTTTTTAATCTTTTTGTCTGGGCCTCCCTTTTTACCTTCAAGAGTTGACAGATTATGAATACGATCTGCATATTTTATGTGTATAACACGAATATCAGTAATCATACTAAGGGTTAGTTTTCTATTATTTGCTTCATGTAATCTTCTTTTCATTTCTTCATTTGTTACATTTGGGGGATAGTATTCTAAACGACTAAGGTTGGTAACACCATCTACTAGAGAAGCTACATCACTATTTATAGACTCTGCAATTTTATCAGTGGTGAAATTCATTTCTTTTGGAGCATCTTCAACAGTATCATGTAATATACCCCCACTTATTACATTTGGGTCAATTATACCCATATCTAATAGTATCTCAGCAACTTGCAAAGGATGCGTAATATAGGCTTCTCCACTATCTCTCATTACTCCTGCATGTACTTTATCAGCTATCTCAAAAGATTGCTTTACTTCATCTATTTTTTTTTGTGGTACTCCTACATCTTCTAATCTTTCTGTAATATCATCAATTGTTGGTGGTTCTAAATGCATCATTTTTGCATAAAAATTGTCTTCATCTACAAGTTGAAAAATATCATTTTTTTCCATTTTACCCTCCTACAAAAAAACGACCCAATTACATTGTAATTGAATCGTTCTTAATTTTACGCATACATTCATTGGATATGAGTTTTTGAATTATGAAGTATTTCATACTCATCACCTCTTTGTGTATAGATAAACTTATATCACAAATGAAATATAGTTGTCAAACATTTTTTTATTTTTTTGTTTGATCTTCTTCTACCTCAATAATTATAGGGTTAGCTTCACAATAGAAGTACTCTCTATTTAAAGTATCTTTATAATACCAGCAATCGTCTTCCTCTTTAATAAATTGAACTGTAACATTAGCTTCCTTGATATTATTTTGTATTTCATTCATAACATCTTCTTTAGAAGAATATTCACTATTCATTCCAGCAGCTTCATCTATTTCTTGAGAAGAGTTATTGCTGTTATTAGACTTATTGTCTTCTTTATTAAATTTTATGAATGATAGTACTCCTACTCCTATTAATATCAATAATATGACAATTATAATAGGAATTATGATTTTTTTCTTATCCATAGTACCTCCTATTAATGATCAGTTACTTCCATATCTCCTGTTTGATGAGATATTGTTCCAGTTACGAATTTACCAGGATTTGTATGACTTGAACTTGTTAGTTTATACCAGTCAAAGGCTCTACCCGTTTTATTAATTAATTTTGTTAAATTAACATTATTGGTATTTGATCTTCCAAAGATTCCATTTGACATACTAGTAACTGATTCTGGGATTTCAATACTTGTGAAACTTGTCCAAGTAAATGAAGCATTGATTTTTTTTAATTTTACACCATTCTTTTCACCAGGTATTACTAAAGTTCCTGTTCTTGGGCCTCCATAACTAGATAATGTGGTATAATCATATTCTCCATTTGCTACACGATAGAACCAGCCTTGATCAGCACTTACACTATTATGATAGAAAGCATTAGTTCCAATTGTCAAGCTATCTGTCTCACTTAAATCTGGGAGTTGGATACTGGTGTAGTAACAACATTGGAAAGCGCTTGCATTAATAGTCTTTAGTTTTACGCCATTCTTTTCCGCAGGGATTACTAAATTTAAATTTCCTGGTTTTTTACCACCAGCTCCACTGACAATGGTTGAGTAATCAATTCCTGATTCTGTTCTAGCATAGATTATATCTTCACCAGCTGGGAAACAATTTCTTACGAATGCGGCATTTCCAATAGAAGTAACTGAGTCTGGAATATCAATTGATGATAGTTTGTTTTCACGGAATGCACTAGCCCCAATTTTCTTTAAGTTACTTGGAAGAGTTACACTTGTTAAGTTATTACTATAGAAAGCGGAACTACCAATTTCTTCTACTGAATCTGGGATAACTACACTTTTTAAACCATTTGAAGCAAAAGCAGAACTTGAAATTATTTTAGGAGCTACTCCATTAACCATTTCTGGAATAACAACATTTTTACTTACTCCTCCATACGCAATAATTGTAGTGTAGTCTTTTTGGCCTGTTGCTGGATCATAACGATAAATAATTCCTTGACTTCCTTCCATTTGGTTATTGGCAAAAGATGCTCCTGAAATTGTTGGATTAGATTGGAATTCTATATTTTTTAATTTATTTCCTGCAAAAGCACGATCTCCTATAATCTTTAATGAACGTGGGAACGTTACTTCAGTTAATTGATTATTCGCAAAACCATATGATTTAATTTCTTCTAAGCCTTCAGGTAAAGTTATTGAAGGTAGACTATTTTTATAAAAAGCATAGGAACCAATTACGGTAATACTACTTGCTAGTTTTAAACTTGTAATTTTATTATTTTGGAAAGCTCCATATTTTATTTCTTTAATTCCATAATATAGGGTAACTGATTCAAGTTGCTTATCACGGAAAGCATTTTCACCAATGACTGTTACTATTTTACCATCAATTGATGATGGAATTTGTACAGACTTTCCACATAAATCTTCATAATAATCAACAATTGCATATGTATTGTCCGTTAATAATTCTAAAGCAAAACAACTTGTTGCTTCTTCTTCAGTTACGTTATTTGATGGCTCGTGTTCTTCTTCTATTACTTCACCATTTTCACCATAACTATAGATTACTATATTATCTCGATTTTCTACTTCTTGACCAGGGATAATTTTATTTGGTTTGGTATTATATATATCTTCTCTTTTTAATTTTTCTACTCTTTTCTTTAAATCAATTCTCCAACCTTGAGAATCAATTCCAGTCCAGTAGTAGTGCAAAACCTTTCCATCATATGTTACTACTACATAGGCACTTAGCCATTCTCCATAGGGACTCCTAGAATCTTTATCTTCATTTGCTAATCGATAATCAAAATAATAAACTGTATTTTCATCATATACATAGTATTCTTCTTGGTTAATTAACTTTTCAATATTTCCTTTGTGGATTTTAACTGTATCTAAGTAGGCATCTTTTCTAGAATTGGCAGTTGTTTTACTTACAGCTGTTACTCCTACCATCATAATAATACTAAGTATTACAATAACACCAAGTATTTCTATTAATGAAAAACCTTTTTGATTCAATTTTTTCATTTTTTCACCCTCTATTCTTTAAAACTTTTTATTTACTAATAGTCCTGGATCTGATATCTCATAGTTAATTGGCATATTTGGTGTTGAGAAATAATTATTAATTTCTTGTTGAGTAACAGCTCTTTTAAATATTAGAGCATTAGTTGAGGTAATTGGTACTGGTAAATATAAAACTCCATTTGGCTGAGGATTTCCACCAACTAGCATTTCCACTGGGCTTTTCTTTATCTCTCCAGGAAAAGGAGAAGATGCTTGTAGTTGGCCATCAATATATAGTTTTAATGTTCCTGAATCTAAGACTCCTACCACTACATACCATCTATTTAAAATAGCTTCTACATTAGCAGTTGCGTGTATATAACCATTTCCTATAGAGTAAAAATCAACATAGAAATTGTGATTACCTTTTGATAAACCTAGCCCCCCACCGCCGGATTGCCAGTTTCCAAAATACTCCATAGCGTTATTTGTAAATTCATTAAATTTTACACGAATTGCTATTGTTATAGCATCATGGAATTCATAATTTACTAAACCTAAACCGTAGGATGTTGTTGTACCATTAGTTATCATTCCTCCATCTTCACTATCACATTCTAAGTCACTGGAATAAATTTCACAACTTTTATATTTTTTACATGAAATTTCTACTTTATAAGAATTTATTTCTAAATCATCTGTAGTATCTTTTTTGGTATCAAATATTACTACTTTACCATCACAAGTTTTATTTTTAAACATAGGATCAATTGTAGGCTCTAAATATCTTTTATCTACTAAAGTATCTATGGTTACTTCTTTTATTCCTAAATGATCCATAAAATACTCTTCAGCAGCAGAGGCAGCATTTTTACTCATTAATTCATAGGATTTGTTAGCTGCACTTTTTTTATACTTGGTGTATGCCATCATTCCCATTGATAATAGAATTCCTAAAATAACCATTACTCCTAATAATTCTACTATAGAATACCCTTTGTTTGATTTATTTATATTTTTCATATTTTCACCCTATTTTTATTTTATCTTATTTGTATTGCTATGTAAAGGCAATCACTATTATTAGACAGTAAAGAAAGAAGAATTATTTTAATAATTCTTCTAACTTCTTCTTTTCTTCTATTAGTTTTTGTCTATCCATTTCTACTATTTTTTCTGGTGCTTTTTTGACGTAATTTTCATTAGAAAGTAATTTTTCTCTTCTTTCTATTGATGCTTGTAGTAATTTAATTTGTGCTTCTTTAGCTGTTTTTTCTGCTTCTGTTTCAATCTTTTCAAAGAATATTTGGGCTTTTACTCTGTTTGAGAAAACCTTGTATGCTTTCATTCCCAACGGCTCTTTTACAACATGATTTTCCAATTTTAACATTTTTACTATTAATTCATTATCATCTTCAGTATCAAACATTACTTTCATTTCTTTAGTAATATTATTTTCTGCTTTTACATTTCGGAAGTTCTTAATAAACTCTATTTGATCAGCAACTGCTTGAGCTTCTTTATCAAATACTAACTTTTTATTAAATGTAGGATACTCAGAAATCATAATTGACTCATATTCTTTTACTGGTAGCATCCCATATATTTCTTCTGTAACAAATGGCATAAATGGATGTAACATTTGAAGTATACCAGTTAGAACAAAACATAATGTAGATTGAGTAGCTTGATCTTCAAGAGAATATTTGGCCATTTCAATATAGTAATCACAGAAATAGTTCCAAACAAAGTCATATATCTCTGCTCCGGCTAGGTTAAATTCATACTTATCCATGTGTTTTGTAACAGATTTTAGAGTATGTTCGTATACTGTTAAAATCCATTTATCTTCATTTTTTAGATTATCTAATTTAATTTCTTTTAGATTTTCAATATTCATTAAAGAGAATCTGGAAGCATTCCATATTTTATTTATAAAATTCCAAGTAGCAGTTAATTTTACTTCATCAAATCTTAAGTCCATTCCCATAGCTCCATCTGTTGATAGATAGAATCTTAAGGAATCTGCTCCATATTTATCTACCATATCAAATGGATCTACACCGTTACCTAAAGACTTAGACATTTTTCTACCCTGTTTATCACGAATTAATCCATGAATTAAACAGTCCTTAAATGGATGGGCATTCATTATATATTCTGATTGAAAAGCCATTCTAGCTACCCAGAAAAAGATAATATCATAACCTGTTACTAAACAGTCTGTTGGGAAGTATCTTTCTAGATCTTTTGTTTTATCAGGCCAACCTAATGTTGAAAATGGCCATAAGGCACTTGAAAACCATGTATCTAATACATCTTCATCTTGTACCCAACCTTCTTCTTTAGGAGCTTCCATACCAACATATACTTCACCATCTTTATACCAAGCTGGTATTCTGTGACCCCACCATAGTTGTCTTGATATACACCAGTCATAAGATATTTCCATCCAATGGTTTAGTATTTTTTCAAATCTCTTTGGAACAAAATTAATCTTTTTATCTTTATTCTTTTGGAATTTTAAAACTCTTTCAGCAAGTGGTGCCATCTTAACGAACCACTGTTCTTTAATCATTGGTTCTACCATAACATCAGTTCTTTCACTATGTCCTACCTCATGTACTAATGGTTCTACTTCTAATAAAAGTCCTTGCTCTTTTAAATCTTTTAATACTTCTTCACGACATTCTTCTCTACTCATTCCTTGATACTTTTTAGGTACATTTTCATTCATAGTAGCATCATCATTCATGATAACTATTCTTTCTAGATTATGTCTATTACCTACTTCAAAGTCGTTAGGATCATGAGCAGGAGTTATTTTAACTACACCAGTTCCTTTAGTCATATCAGCATGTTCATCAGTAATTACGGGAATTGGTTTATTCATAAGAGGTAAAATAACATTCTTACCAACAAATTTTTTATATCTTTTATCTTTTTCATTAACCGCAACAGCTGTATCTCCAAATAGAGTTTCTGGACGAGTTGTGGCAACATCTAAGAAATCTTCAGAATCCTCTAGTTTATATTTTAAATGATAGAAAGCACTCTTCTCTTCTTTATAAATAACTTCTTCATTAGAAAGGGCTGTTTTAGCAGCTGGATCCCAGTTAATTATTCTTTCTCCTCTATAGATTAGCCCTTTATTATAGTAATCTACAAATACTTTACGAACGGCTCTATTTAAATCTTCATCTAAAGTAAAACGTTCTCTATCATAATCAACTGATAGTCCTAAAGCTCCCCATTGAGCACGGATACTATCACTATATTCATGGGTCCAATCCCAACAAGCTTCTAGGAATTTTTCTCTACCATATTCGTATTTATCAATACCTTCATCTTTTAATTTCTTAACAACTTTAGCTTCGGTTGAGATAGCTGCGTGGTCCATTCCAGGAAGCCATAAAGTATCAAACCCTTTCATCCTCTTATATCTTACAATAGCATCTTGTAAAGATGTATCATAAGCATGTCCTATATGTAATTTACCTGTAACATTTGGTGGTGGAATTACAATACAGAAAGGAGTTTTATCAGATTTATTATCTGCTTTAAAATATCCTTTTTCTTTCCATTTCAAATACTTTTCTTTTTCAACTTCTATATGATTATATTTTTTATCTAACATGTTAATTTCTCCTTTACATAATTATTTAATATACTTCTCATTTCTTCTAATTGATTTAGTAATTCATTATTACTTGTACTATTTTTATAAATATCTATTATTATATTTACGTAGTTATTTTCTTTAACTATTTCAAATGACTGTTTATATTTTAAATCAAAAATAAATGCTAATTCTAAAGCTAAAAAGTCGATGTCAGTTTTCATCTTTTTTCTAGTAATCATTTCTTTTTTACGGAATTGGTTTAAGACTTCTTTAGTAATTATATCTTTTTTTGCTTCATAGAATAATTCTTTGGTATCCAATATATAAAGTGAATCTATTTTATCAGCATCTCTAACAATATCTATATAGTATCTTGTTTGTTCTTTTAATGTTTTAGGTATTCTATATTTGTTATGATATTTTACTATTTTGATTATCATATCTTGGTTTTCTGTAGTAAACTTATTAATTATATTATTATTAGATAATACTTCAGCTCCAAAATCTCCATGATCTACTGTTTTATGGTCTACATAACTTTTATATAATCTCCATTGTTCAAATCTTCCAATATCATGTAATAAACCACATAATTCTAATAATTCTACTTTAGCTTTGGGCATACCTAAGCCTCTAGCAATTTTTCCACATAGTTCACGGACTCGATAAGTATGATCTATTTTTAAATCAATCATCTCACCATACTTTTTATATGGTTCAGTATATGTTTTAAATACTTCTATAGAATTAATTGCCATTTTGTCCCTCCTAAAAAAAACAACTCATCCAAAGGACGAATTGTTCGTGGTACCACCTTAATTCATAAGTAAAAACTTATCTTATAATGATAACGGTATTACCGGGTTTTCTTAAAGTTATTTTCAGAAAATCTGCTCTCCAGCTACCTTCAATATTATTTCTTGTTCATTTCCACCTACCATGAACTCTCTGTAAAGATTTAATATTTACTTCTCTGGTTCTTCGCATCTATTTGGTATTATACCTTATTTGTTTTTTATTTTCAATCATTTTCTATATCTTCTTCTCTTTCTTCATTACCATTCAAAAATAAATCTATTTTTTCTTGGTTTCTATTTGCATGATATGGTACTTGATAATCCATCGGTTCTTCTTTTTGTGGTTCTTGATAATATTCATCAGGAGTAGGCTCTTCTACTTCGTGGATTGTTTCTTTTTTGGAGTCATTTAGAGAATCTACTACTACAGCACCTATGGCACCAGTTATACCTGATGCAGCAATTCCTAAGCCAATTGGAACTGTATTTATTTCAGCTGTTTCAACTACACTTTTTAAATTATTTGAAAGGGAAATTATACTAGCATTAGTCTCATTTACTTTTGTATTACTCTGTTGAATAGTTGGATCCATATAACTTTGAAACAAATTAGCTTGAGTAGTTATTCTTGCGACAGGGTTCTTTTCTATTAAATTCGCAATGCTATTACTTGTAGAAGTATTTGGAAATAACTTAGCTATATTTATTAATTCATTATTATCATATTTTTCATTAGTTGAAAAAGTTTGATAAGCTGTTTTTAAAGAAGTATCTAATTGTGATAATTCTTGCTTTAAACTTGTTATTTCTTCTGATAATTGGGTAATCTCATTTTTATACTTTTCAATACAATTTCCATGACAAAAATTTATATCTTTAATCTGCTCTTCTATTTCAGTTAAAACATCTAGTAAATTCCTAGATTCTATTTGTTCTTTGATATCACTTATAACAGAGGAACTATTTTTAATTCTTTCAAAGTCTAAACATACATTAAATCCATTTTGCATATACTTCCTCCTTTAAATTGCTTTTGCTTGCTCTAATTTTTCTTTTAATCGCTTTATTTTATCATGACAAGTATTAATAATATCATCTATTTCTTCTTTAGTTATCATATTATTGTCACTTGATAATCTATTTTTTAATAATTCTGTGTTTTCTAGTATTTTTTGTTCTTCAGCTATTTTTTCAGTGATTGATTCTATTAATTCTTTTTTTTCTGTTTCTTTTTGATCAATTAAAGATTTTTTTATGTTCTGTGATAATCTATCATAAGTAATAGATATTTCATCCATTCTATTTATAATACTAGTGGCTTTCTCATTAGTTGGGGAAAACCCAAATAAATTTAAAGATATTTTGTCAAGACCTCCTTGTTGGATTTCTTGTTTTATTACTTCATAAATATTTGTATGAATATAATTACTAAAATCTTGGTAGATTTCACTTATTTTTTCCATTCTTTTTTCAGGGTTTATTATTTCTTTTGGATCAGTGTTCCAGGTTATCCAATCTACTTTTGCCATGTTGTCCCTCCTATTCTATTTTTATTATATGATTTTCTATATTCATAGTCAAACAAAAAAAGGTCTATTGTTGACCTTCTTCTGTTGTTTCGTTTGAACTATTATTTGCATCAGTAGCAGATTTATTACTTGTTTGTTTCTTTATTTCATCTAAAGTCTTATTTAATAATTCAGATAATTGTTTGTGAGCATCTGTTTCATATCCTTTGAAACATACTTTTTCTATTTGTGAGTGATTAAAGGCAAATAATTGATCACTAGATACCATTCCTTCTGGATAGAAACAAGCACCATATTCAAACATAGTTGGACCTTTTAAATCTACTTTTCCATTTTTATCATATACGTCTCCACTAGGCATGATACAATAGCTATTAATCATTAATTCTCTTTTTCCACCCTTTAGTAATACTATACTTCCAATTGGTAAAAATTTTTCATCTATCTTCATTTAAATTCCTCCCTTTTTATTGTATATCAGCTAGTTCTTCATTATTTCTAGCTCCATACTTTTCTGGTTCTTCTTGATAACTATAATCATCATCATCTAGTGTTTCTTCTTCAATTGTGTTTATTTTTTCTTCTTCGTCATCTCCACTGTAACCTTCTAAATCATCTTCAGACCAATCTGATGACTCAAAATCGTCTTCACCATTATAGTTGTTGTTCTTTCTATCCATATAAGCTTTAGCTCCTATACCAGCTGCGGCTGCGGCACTTAAGCCAGCGGCAATTGGAATAAAGGCATTTCCAGTACTCTTAGGTGTTTGTTGAATTGGAGTTGTTGAAGTAGGTATCTTAGTATATTTACTTCCTTTGATTACGTCATCGATAGAAGCTGTAGTTGTTTCTAAGCCTTCTAACTCTAATCCTGGGGCATCTACTACTTCATTTTCATTATTTACAACACCAGCTGGATCTGCGGAAGCAGAATAACCACCGCTATAACTATATGTTCCTCCTCCTGATGGATTCCATGCCACTTGTTGTTGTGGATCTTGTGGAATATCAGAAGGTTGAGTAATAATCGGTTGTTGGCCAGGAGATGATGGAATTGCAGCAGGTTGTTGATTATTTGTATCCACATTTTGGCTATTATTAGTATTATTTGTATCTGTATTTGTTTGAGTTGGATCAATAGTTGCTTGTGTTGGATCAGCAACAGTTTTTATAGTACCTGGTTTAACAGATAATATCGGATCTGCAGCTGAAGCAGCACTCGCAAGTTGACTAGTTTGATTAGTAGCATTATTGAAAGGATTTCCTGAGCTTGTATAACTAGGTCCTCCACCACCACTATAGTCACTGCCAGATGACTGTGGATAATAAGGATTTGTATCAGTTCCAGGATTATCTGGAATAGTTTCAGTTGTTGGTTTAGTTGCCTCTGTTGATGCTTGTTCTTGTTGCTGTTGTGCATTATTCTTTGTTGCTTCTGCAGCTGCATCAACTTCATTTATTAATCTTGCAGCTTCACGTGGATCACCATTTCCTCCCGCTTGAGCTGCGGTAGCTGGATCACCAGCTCCTCCTGTTTGATTTAAATCTGCAGCTGGAGTCTCTGTAGTTGGTTTTCCTGGATAAATTGTTGGCATACCGGTAATTTTAGATGGGGTCTCTGGAGCGCTTTTAACATAAGGTTTAGTTCCTTCAGGTAAAGTTTGATGTTGGTGACCACCCATGCTATCAATTGCTGCAACACCAGCTCCAGTTGGGGTTGGCTTTACTATATCCCAAATCGAAATTGATGGATCAGCTGCTGAAGTTGCAGCAGTTCCTGCTCCTGTACTTCCAGTAGGACTAACTCCTATTTTATCATATATTGCTTGAGCTAAATTTTCTCCTTCTTGGGCTGCAGCGGTTGTTTCTGTTAAAGCTTCCTCGGTAATCTTTAAGTTTGATTCAGTAGCATTTTTAATGCTTTCTGCCGCTGCCCTAGTTTTATGAGCTGATGCTACTTCTCCAAATAATTCTTTCTTTGTAGTTGGATCAGTAGCTGTTTTATATGCTTCTTCTGCTTTTGTAACTGCAGCATCTGCTTGATTATAAGCTTCAGTTGCTTTATTATACGCTGCTTCAGTGATTTGGTGATTAGCATCTGCATGTGTGGCAGCAGCTTTTAACTCTTGTACTTCTGCATTTACATCATCAGCAACTTCATCTCTAACAAATTTATAATATGCATCATAGTAATTTTCTTTTCCTGTTTTAAAGGTTTGATCTGCTGCTTTATATGCTGCTTCGGCATCTGCTGCTTCTTGTTTTGCTGCTTCAATTTCTGCTTGAGGGTGGTCTGAGCCAACAAGATCGTTATATTTATTGGTAGCTGTTTCAAAATTTTTCTTAGCGGTTTCTCTAGCTGCATACATATCGTCGAATTCTTCACTCATATCATCAACTAGTTCATGAGCTTCGCTTGAAGTTAGTTCTAGATTTTTACCACTTGTTTCTGCAGCAGTTTTTCCTGCTTCTGAAGCTGCACTACCTGTATTTGCAGATCCCGATGCTGGATGTTCTGGATGATGATATTGATAATTCTCTAAATACTGTTCTCTTGTTATTTTTCCTTTTTGTAATAATTCCCGTCCTTCATTTCTTATTTGCAATGCTTCATCACCTTGTTCTGAAGCAGTTGTAAGTGCATCATTGCTTGTTTCTGCAGCAGTTTTTCCTGCTTCTGAAGCTGCACTACCTGTATTTGCAGATGCTTCAGATGCATTGGCTGCTCCTTCGGTACCTGTTACTTTAGGTGCAGTTTCTGCAGCAGTTTTTCCTGCTTCTGAAGCTGCACTACCTGCATTTGCAGATGCTTCAGATGCATTGGCTGCTCCTTCGGTACCTGTTACTTTAGGTGCAGTTTCTGTAGCAGTTGTAAGTGCTTCATTGCTTGTTTCTGCAGCAGTTTTTCCTGCTTCTGAAGCTGCTCCACCAGCGTTTTTAGCAGCGGCAATTTCATCATCAGTTAAATCTGCAGCAACTTTTCCTGCTTCTGAAGCTGCTCCACCAGCGTTTTTAGCAGCGGCAACTCCATCATCTCCTACTTCTGAAGCAGCTGCAAGTGCATCATTGGTCGCACCTGCTGCGTCTGCTGCTCCACCACCAAATAATTTTGTTTTAACACCTTGTTTAAACTCACTCCATTTTTGAGCCAAAGGATCAAATGCTCCATTATCTGCTGCAGCACCCATAGCAAACGCAAACGCGCCCGCTTTAAGACCTCGCTCTAAGCCATCACTCTTGGCAGTATCAAAATCGTTTCCTGCTAGAAGACTAGCTTCGGCTCCAGATCCACTTGCTGAGGTAGCCGCTATTATTGTAGATGCAACGGTCTTTGGTGTAACTTTGCTTAGAACTCCTCCTACTGGTCCAGCTTGAGTTAATAGATTGGTAACGTAAGCTGGTAAAGAAAACCCCTCTGTAGCTAATCCTAAAATTTCTCCACCAAAATAACATTCTATTACTATTGCTTCCATCTTACCAACAAAATATAAAGCACCGGCAGT
>JAEEGL013700565.1_pt1 | contig 42676 bp, 43 predicted proteins | sample 9134231 | NCBI WGS metagenome assembly JAEEGL01 (sample SAMN16246548, study PRJNA631951) | gut metagenome | biome: gut microbiome; feature: rumen; material: fiber-attached | host: Bos | place: Iran: Karaj | collected 2018-10 | reverse complement strand
CAAATCCCAATGCCAGGGGGTTTTGGAATAAATACTTCACGACTTACCAATATGAATTGGTTCGAAGAATTGGATGAATAACGAACTTCAGCTTGTCGGTGCGATATGTTCCCCTGTCCCGCAGGGGTAGATTTGTTCCCGTGTTGTGTTGACATTCACGGCATCGTCTCGACCCACGTAGAATCAGTCGTGAAACTCACCCGGACGGGGCGCGACTAATGGAATACCGTGATCGAACCGACATACCGGGATTTGATAAAGGAGCTAAACATATGTTGACGTACTGCGGAAAAGACTGCTGCAGGGAATGTGACAGGCTGTCGGAGTGCTCAGGGTGCGAACGGTGCCAGGGGCATCCCTTCTGCGGCAGCTGAGTCGCCGAGAGGAACAAAGACTTCCCTCTGCTTAAGCGTCAATTGATCGATGAAATAAACGCTCTGGGCATCAAGGGGCTTGCCGTGACCGACCTTAATCTGCTGACCGGTTCTTATGTAAACCTGCCCTATCCTCTTCCCGGCGGACCTGCGGTCCGGTTTTTGAAAGATAACGATATCTATCTGGGAAATCAGGTCGAACGGTCAGGTTCGGAGCGTTGTTACAGCGTTGTCGCAAATGAGGATTTCATTCTGGTTTGCGAGTATGGCTGCAACGGTTTCGATCCTGAGATTGTTCTGTTCAAACGGAGATAAATCCCGGCTTTCCGGGGAGCATACCGGCAAATGTTTACCGGTGTATCTGGCTGACGGCAGCTGTCTTATGGCTCACAGCGGAAAAGACAGACAGGCATGTTCACTTGGACCAATGATAAATTCAACAAGAGTTGAATGGAGAAGGAGCTGTTTTATGTACCACAGGCAAATCAGAATACAAACCGAAAACGGACCGAAGCTTCTGGAATTGAACATTTCTTATGATCACGAGGATCCGGATGAAGCGACTAAAATGATTATAAAAATACGATTCGAAGGAAAAGAGATAACCGCCGCAGGTGAATTTGAAGAAACCTATGCGTATCTGCAAAAACAATTGCCCGAAAGTGTTAAGCTGGAAGGATGCGTGACTTGCCGCCATGGAAACATGTGTCCTATCGGAGACAGGATTGATGAAGTCTTCTGCACTAAAGACGTTTCCATCACTTGCAAAAGCGACCTGTATTTCTATACGGAAGACGATGATGAAAGAAAAAGACGTTCAAGGAAGTACAACGATTTTTGCGATGATTATGCGCCGCAGGAAAACGGCGTGTTCACATATAGCGACTATCTGTATTATTTAGATAAAGAATGACGGTCGATACGTGACCGTACGATGTATCACGGACCTGATCTGCCGTTGTGCTGTGCGCGGTGCCGCTTTGGTCCCGTTCGGGCCCGCAGGCGGTGGTTTTTCACCTGCCGCCCGGGCTTTTATCGAACAGGAAGTTGGTAGGCACGGTGCGCATGTGGTTCCTGAGCGTATTGTGCACCGTTACTTCGATCAGGTTGTCCCCGGCTTTAACGAACTTTGTGATGTCCGCTTCATACGGCGGCGCGACCAGCGTCGCCGCCAAAACGCCGTTTACGCTTATTACACAGGCGCAGTCCAGGCGGCGGAAACTCAGTACGACCCGTCCTTTAACTTCGTTTAGCCTGACCGTCTTCGTATAGCGGACGCCGCCGGAATAGTGCTTAAGCCCCTGCTGTTCTATAGGCAGATCCGCGTCGATTATGCCCTGTCCGCATATAAAACGGACAGGTTCTTTCATAAGCGCGGACCCGAATACGGCATCGCTTCCGTCTACCGTCACAGTGATCTCCGCGCAGCGCTGCATCGGAACGGGCGGACGGTAAACGTCCCCCTCCCTTTGCCAGACCGCTCCCCCGCAGTCGACCCTGCCGCGCATGCCGCCGGGAAGGATCAAGCCCTCCGTGCCGGGAGGCGCCTTGAAACTGAACGTGCAGGCTTTTCCTTCGTGCCAGGGCTGGGGAATGAAGGGGATGACGTTCGGGTCTTCATACCATTTCATCGCCAGCGGCAGCGTCTGGGTAAACGGTACGCCGTGTTTTTTCACCAGCACGAAGTGCGTCCTTCCGGCGCAGGCGTATTTGAGCATGACCGCATGCAGGCCCTTTTCAAGCGTTATTTCGCCAAGTTCGGTCATGCGCCCGTCGATCCATATCCTGTCGGGCAAAAGCGCGCCGCAGTCCATGACCAGGGTCTCTTTCCTGTCCGTCCGTACAAATCCCATCACATACATGGGTCCTTCGCCCTCATAGACGCTGGAGCTCCCCGCTTTGGTGACGGTTTTTTTGCCCATGGCGATAAAATCGTCGGATATCCGGCCTTTCAGCCCGTGATAGCTGCCCTGGTCCCCCGCGTCGCCCTCCACGCCGTAGCGCATGGAAAAACTATACGGACTGATGCGCCCGTCCGGCGCCTTCAGGCCGGATATATCGTCTTCGTCAAAATCTCCGTCCACCATGTACAGATATGGCGCGTAAGAGTATACCGCGTGGTACCGGTTTTCGTCGCCTTCGAAGCCGTAATCGTAATCCCGCGCCTCAGCGCCGATCATTTTTTCTTTGACGGGCAGGCGGTAATCCCCGAACGTGTTGTCCAGCGTCGGCTCAAGTTCGCTCGTCCACTCGCCCGAAAAGGGTATCACGCATTTTTTGCCTTCCGGCAGAGGCAGGGCGCCGGATGTGTCCTTTGCAAACAAAACGAGCATGAGCCCGGCAAAGCGGTCCGTCATGGGTATATACGTATGGGTGCCGTCATAGCGATACGAATTTAAGGCATACCTGCCGCCCGTGAAGGGGTCCAGCAGCACCGGCTGTCCGGCGGCGCGGAAACCGCACACCGCCCCCGACGGGACCCCGTACACATAATACAGCTCCTCGCCGTCTATGCGCCTGTGCAGGAAATACTTTTTTTCCGCCTCGGGCGGGAATACGATGTCCGGGACTGCGCTTGTGCGGTATTCGTTATAAAACTCCTCCGCGTTCGCCAGGGGCGCATGCCGCTCAAGTATGTTTTGAACGTGCGTATCGAACAGGGGATCGCTGCCCGCGACGCGGTCGGAAGCCCGCGGCGCCTCGCCCAGCACTACCGCGTTTCCGCCGCTTTGGGCGAACTCGTCCAGTTTTGCGATCATTCCGAAGCGCGCCGCCTGCATGTTCGGCAGTATCACGGTGTGATAGTTTTCGCCCGCGACGCTTAGGCATCCGTCCCTGACCTCGCTCCTTTCGATGCTTTCAAAATCGATAAAGTCGAAATCCACGCCGTGCGTGTACAGATACTCCGCCGTCTCGAAGGCGCAGGCGACCGCCTCCCCGCCGCGCACCGGGTCCGCTTCCACTGCCGCCACGGGGTAAACTATGGCCACGTCGCATACGTGCTTCCCCCGGCTCAGCAGCCGGCTTAGGCGCTCCACGCATCCGAGCAGCGCTCCCATTTCCTGCCAGTAGGGCATGTGATGGTGGTTGCACGGGGGCGCCCACTCCCAATAGCTGCCGTGGGTCGAATAATACAGGCCGTGCAGGGACAGCAGGTTATGCCCCAGTGCGAAATTCCTGAAGACCGCGTCCGCCACGTCGCCCGACGAGGTCTGCCATCCGCTGGAATAAAAGCCCTCGAGCCACACGCGGGGGCGCTCGTAAAGGTGCGCCGCCGAACTGCTGACCTTGGACTTGATTATGTCCGACCTGAGCCCGGGCTGGTCGTTGCCGGGACCCTGGTACCATCTCATCGCCCGGAAATAGTCGCCGAACTCCGTAACGTCCTTGCCGCGCCCGCCGTGGTCGCAGCCGAACGTCATCCCGCGTTTCTGATGCCATTCGTATACGGGTCTGAAAAAGCGTTCCCCGCTCAGCTGCACGATGACGTCGTAATAATCCAGCCTCGTCTTTACGGCGGAAGCGCTGCCGTCCTCAAACAGGTCCGCAAGCAGCGGCAGGAGGTCGTATCCCTTGCGCTTTAAAAACTCCTGCGGAAAATCGTCGCACCACAGCCTGCCGCGGACGTTGAATTCCAGTTCGTCGGAGAAGAAATAATTCAGCCCTTTTCCGCAGCTTCCCGGCATGCGGCGTTCAAACTCCCCGTAAAACGCGTCGGCGACGGTCGACCCGCTGCCCGCAGCCATCGGGTTCAGCGACCAGGGCACGTGCACGCGCCAAATCGCGCCGGACGGCGTCCGTCCCAGCTTTTCGGTATCGTAATACTCTTTATTGAGCTTTTCACTGTCCGTTTCAAGCACCAGCATCTGGCCTGCGAATTCAGGATGCGCCCTTAGCACTTCGTCCGTGTAGCTCTCCTGACCGGGCGTGCTGAGCGTATAGTCCGAAAGGCTGACGGACATGCCGCGCCTGCCCGCCTCCCGCATGAACCAGGCAAACAGCTGCCACCATTCCTCGGACAGCGGTTTGGGATCGCTGGGCATGGTGAGCCCCCACGCCCGTCCGCCCGTGTCCGTGTGGCAGTAATTCACCTGGAGCCCTGAGATATGGTGGTCCTTCAATCGGTCGAGGATCCAGGTCAGCTTCTCCTTGGTGACCGGGTCCCCGTTCCACCAGAAGAACGCGACTTCGCCGTATCCGGCGGGAGGGTTTCTGAACTCTTCGTAATCCATGCTTTTCAAGCGCTCCGGTCTGAGGGTCCCGGCAGGGCGGGTCCCCCGGATTATACGTACTATTTTAGTTGAAAACGCTCCCGACTTCAAGCCGTTGCCGCGCGGTTTTCCGGTCCAAGTGCCCGGTTTGTCTTGAAGATTTCCGAAACTTGTGGTAAGCTTGAACATAAAGCATATGCCGGCGGGGAAAAGGTATGGATATAACGATCAGAAAAGCCGAAACGGCGGACGCGGAAGCGCTCGCCGCTCTTGCCGCACAGCTGTGGGAGGACGACGACCCTGAAGAGCTGCTTAATGGATTCCGCGGGCTGCTCCTTAGGGACGACGCGGCGTGCTTTATACTTTTCGCGTCCGGCAGGCCCAAAGCGTTTGCCCAGTGCCAGCTCCGCCATGACTATGTGGAGGGGACCAAAAGCTCTCCGGTCGGCTATCTGGAAGGGATATTCGTATCGGAAGAGTACAGAAAACAGGGCTGCGCGGCGCGCCTGCTGGCCGAATGCGAAAACTGGGCAAGGCAGAAGGGCTGCTCCGAATTCGCCAGCGACTGCGAGCTCGACAACCGCGACAGCCTGAAGTTCCATCTGGCGATGGGCTTCGAAGAAGCCAACAGGATAATATGTTTCAGAAAGGCGCTGTAAACAGCCGTCCCAGACCATGCAGAAGATCGTTCACCCCATACCGCCGGTTTTTGACGAAAACTCCCGGATACTGATACTGGGGAGCTTCCCTTCGGTGAAGTCCAGGCAGGCCGCGTTCTTTTACGGCCATCCGCAGAACCGCTTCTGGAAGGTCCTTGCCAATGTGTTTAACGAGGAAGTGCCCGAAACGGTCCCGCAGAAAAAGGAATTTCTGCTAAGCAACCGCGTCGCGTTGTGGGACGTGATCGGCGCCTGCGAGATCGAAGGTTCTTCCGACGCCAGCATCAGGAACGTCACCGTCAACGACCTGGGTCTCATACTGGCGAAGGCAGATATAAAGCGGATATACGTCAACGGCAAAACGGCGTACAGGTATTTTTTCAAATACACGAAGCCGTTGATCGGACGGGAAGCCGTCTGCCTGCCGTCCACCAGCCCCGCGAACGCCGCCTGGGACCTGGACCGGCTGACCGAAGCGTGGAACATCATACGGCTTTAGCAGGAACACCGCCGATCCCGCGCTGTATGACTGGCAGACGGTCTGCCGAAAGGACTGCACACCATGAAAGTATATTACTCCGACAGCGAACTGACGGTGCGCAGCATGCTGCCCGAAGACGCAAAAATACTGTTTGACACGTACATGTCCTACGGCTGGCATCCGCGCATCGAAACTTACGAAAACTACTATAAAGAGCAGGAAGAGGGCGCCCGCCTCGTGTTCGTCCCCGTGTACAAAGGCCGGATGTCCGGGCAGTGCACGCTGCTGCTCAGGCCCGAAGCGGGCCCGTTCGCGGACAAGGGATATCCCGAGATAAACGACCTGACCGTGTTTTTCGACGTGCACAAAAGGGGCATAGCGAGCCGCCTCATGGACGCCGCCGAAAGCGAAGCCGCATTGATCGCGGGCAGGGTGTGCCTGGCCGTTGGTCTGCATTCCGGCTACGGGCCCGCCCAGAGGATGTACATAAAGCGGGGCTACGTCCCCGACGGCAGCGGCGTGTGGTACAAAGGCAGGCAGCTCGAGCAGTACGCCCCCTGCGTCAACGACGACGACCTGCTTCTGTACCTGTCGAAAGAACTGTAAGCCATGAAAAACGGGCCTGTCGGCTCATTTCACGCCATTCTGACGGCCCCGCATCGTATAGTTTATTCGCGTTATATCATTCCGGCGGACCGGATACCGTTTAGATAATACGGTATCATATCAAACACAAAGGACGGGCAGATAATGGAACTCTGGGACGCGTACAACATAAAGGAAGAACCCATTTCCGGCGTTACGCTGGTGCGGGGCGAAAAAGTCCCGGACGGGCTGTTCCACCTGGTGAGCGAGATCATAGTCCGGCACGCGGACGGGGAATACCTGCTCATGCAAAGGGACCCCGCTAAGCATTTCGGCGGCATGTGGGAAGCCAGCGCGGGCGGCTCGGTCATACAGGGCGAAGACGCCCTGACCGGCGCAAAGCGGGAGCTGTTTGAGGAAACGGGCATCAAAGCCGAGCGCCTTAAGGACCTGGGCCGCGTGGTCATGCCCGGACACCGCACCATATACGCCGAGTTCCTGTGCGAGACCGACCTTCCCAAAGACAGCATCGTGCTTCAGAAGGGCGAGACCGCGGCGTACAGGTGGGTAACGAAAGACGAGCTGATGAACATGAAGACCACGGAGCTTGTGACGAGCCGCATACAGAACTTCATCGACGAATTACGGTTCGCGAAGCCCGGGCAAAACGGACAGGGAGGCAATATGACGGATTACAGGCTTATTTCTGAGCAGGTCAGGGCGCTGGCGGAGGAATCCCGCGACCCGATCCCGGTGATGGCCAACGTGTCGGCGCTGCTGTACGAGTCCATGGCGGACGTGAACTGGGCGGGGTTTTACCTGGTCAAGGGCGAATACCTGCTGCTCGGGCCTTTCCAGGGCAAGGTCGCGTGCGTGAAGATAAATAAGGGCAGGGGCGTGTGCGGCACCGCCTGGAAAGAGGACAGAACGCAGCTGGTGCCGGACGTGCACCTTTTCCCCGGGCACATCGCCTGCGACAGCGCCTCCCGGTCCGAGATCGTGGTGCCGATACACGCGGGCGGCGAAGTGATCGGCGTGCTTGACATAGACAGTCCCCTTCCCGCGCGCTTCACCGAAGCGGACAAGGCAGGGCTGACCCAACTGGTAGAAACGATAGAACACATAATAGGCTGACGGAGGGACAGTATGAACATAGGCGTAATCGGGCTGGGACACATGGGCAGGGCCTTTATAGAAGGCCTGGTCAACAGCGGCGTAAAGCAGGCGGACATGATCGTAAACGCCCGCACCATACAGAGCATCCAGGCGGTCAAGGACGCGTTTCCCGCCCTGCGGGTGGCGTTCAGCAAGCGGGACCTGGTGTCCCGGGCAGACATGATCGTGATCGCCGTCAAGCCCCAGAACGCCCCGGAAGTGCTGGGCGAGATTGGGCAGCTCGACCTGAAAGGCAAGCTCATCGTCAGCTTTATGGCGGGCGTGAGCCTGAGCGACACCCGCAGGATGCTGGGAGGCGATCCGGACGGCGTAAGCGTCGTGCGCATGATGCCGAACCTCGCCATCGCGAAACTCAACGGCGTGATAGGCGTGTGCTACGAGGGGGACATCCCCGCAATGGACAAGGCAGGCGCGCTGTTCAGAAAGCTGGGCTACCTGATCCGCGTGTCTGAGGAAAAGCTGGACGTGATCACCGTGTGCGCGGGCAGCGGGCCCGCCTTCGCGGCGTTTTTCATGCAGCAGTACCGGGACGCCTGCCTGCACCTGCTGGGAGACAAGGCGCAGAGCGAGGAGCTTATGCGGCGCATGTTCGAAAACGCCCTTGACATGACCGGCGACGGGAACATGAGCCTGGAAGCGCTGATAGACAAGATCAGCACCAAGGGCGGAGTCACCGAGGCGGGCGTGAACGCCCTTAAATGCTCGGGTATCGGCACCTCGATGGAGTACTGCTTCTCTTCGGCGCTCAAGCGGATAAAGGAACTGAATCCCTCCAAATAACGGATAAGCGGTATGGAATACATTAAACTCACGAAGGAAAACATCGAAAGCGAGCACATCTGCTGTGCCATTTCCGGCAATAACGACATACAGGTCGCGTCCAAGAAAGCCTGGCTCAAAGCGCGCCTTGACGAGGGCCTGGTGTTCCTTAAAAGCACCCAGCGGGGCAAGTGCTTTATCGAGTACATACCCGCCGAAAACGCCTGGGTCCCCATAGACGCTGAGGGCTACACCTACATCGACTGCCTGTGGGTGAGCGGCTCATTAAAGGGGCACGGCTACTCGAGCGACCTGCTTTCCGCCTGCGCCGAGGACAGCAAAGCGCAGGGCAGAAAAGGCCTGTGCATACTCTGTGCGGCAAAAAAGCTGCCCTTCCTGGCCGACCCAAAGTACCTGAAACACAAGGGCTTCACCGTGTGCGACGAGGCGGACAACGGCATACAGCTGTGGTATCTCCCCTTCCGCGCGGACGCGGACAAACCCGGGTTCAGGCCCTGCGCCAAACACCCCCGCACGGACGAAAGCGGTTATGTGCTGTACTACACGAGTCAGTGCCCCTTCAACGCCAAGTACGTGCCCCTGGTCGAACAGGCGGCGAAGGAGCGCGGCATACCGTTTAAGGCCGTGCATATCGCGTCCCTGTCCCAAGCGCAGAGCGCGCCCACTCCCATAACCACCTACGCGCTGTTCAGTGACGGCAGATACCTGACCAACGAGCAGATGAACGCGGCTAAATTTCTTAAACTGGCCGGGGAGGCCAAATGATATGGACAAAAAACTGCTGACAAAGGCGCTCGCAGGCTTCCTGGCGGGGCTCGCGATCGTGGGCATACTTCTGTTCGTGCCCGCAGGCACCCTAAAATACCCCGGGGCGTGGTTGCTGATCGGGATACTCTTCGTTCCCATGTGCCTTGCGGGGCTGGTGATGCTGAAAAAGAGCCCCGAACTGCTCAGGAAGCGCTTAAGCGCGAAGGAAGAACAGGGCGAACAGAAGACGGTGGTGTTTTTGAGCGGCCTTATGTTCCTGGCGGCGTTCGTACTGGCGGGGCTGGATTTCCGCTTCGGGTGGACAGCGCTGCCCGTGTGGGTAAAGTGGGCGGCGGCAGGCGTGTTCCTGGCGGGATACGCGCTGTACGCCGAAGTGCTCAGGAAGAACGCGTACCTCTCCCGCACGGTGGAAGTGCAGGAAAACCAGAAGGTGATCGACATGGGGCTGTACGGCATCGTGCGCCACCCCATGTACATGAGCACGCTCGCGATGTTTCTGACCATGCCCCTGGTGCTCGGTTCGCTCATCTCCTTCGTTGTCATGCTTATGTACATCCCCATAATCGTAAAGCGCATACTGAACGAGGAACAGGTGCTTAAAACGGGGCTTACGGGCTACACGGAGTATATGCGGAAGGTCAGGTACCGCCTGATCCCCTTCGTGTGGTAGAAAGGAGGCGGACATGGTGTCTGATAAAGCATACCTTGACTTTATACTCGAACAACTCTCGGAGCTTGATGACATCTCCTGGCGGGGCATGATGGGCGAGTTCATAATCTACTATAAAGGCAGGATCGCGGGCGGCATATACGACGACCGCCTGCTGGTGAAGCCCGTGAAAGCCGCCCGGGAGCTCATGCCCGAAGCGGAGGAAGAGCTGCCCTACGAAGGCGCGAAGCCCATGCTGCTGGTGGACAACGTGGACAACCGGGAATTCCTTAAACGGCTGTTCACGGCCATGTATCCCGAACTGCCCGAGAACCGGAAAAGACCCGCCGGCGGCGCCCGTTCCCTTAAGGAAGACCCGCGAAACTGACACGGACGGTGACACATGCTCTCTCTTTACCTTCCCGAACTTAAGGACCTGTGGTTCAGGCAAAAGCTGCTTGCTGACGAAGCCACCATGGCCTACAACCGCGCCTGGGGCGGCACCATCCCCTTTCCCGAGGAAAACTGGGCACCCTGGTATGAAAAGTGGGTCGCCTGCCCGGACGGCACGCGGTTTTACAGATACCTTAAAACCGAAGACGGCAGTTTCGTTGGCGAAGTAGCTTACCACCGGGACGGGGATATCCCGGGCTTCATGGCGGACGTAATCGTTTACGCGCCATTCCGGGGCAGGGGCTGCGGCAGCAGCGGCCTGGAGCTGCTGTGCGCCGCCGCGGCGGAAAACGGCGTTTCTGCGCTGTACGACGAGATCGCCCCGGACAACCCCTCCGTCGGCCTGTTCCTGAAGCACGGCTTTTCCGAGGTCTCCCGCTCCGATACCGGCGTGCTGGTGAAAAAACAGCTCAAACAGCCGCTTAACGACCTGGAGATCAAAAAGATGGAGACGGACGCGGAAATAAAGGGCAAGGCGTACGTGAACTGGCAGTCCTGGCAGGAGGCGTACAAGGGCCTGATCGACCAGAGCTTCCTTGACGCGCTGACGCCCGAACAGTGCGAAGAGATCGCCCACAGGTGGCCGGACAACGTTTTTATCGCGAAAGACGGCGGCAGGGTCGTCGGCTTCTCCGCCTACGGCAGATACCGCGGGGATGACCTTGAGGACGCCGGGGAGATAATCGCGATCTACGTGCTTAAGGAGTACTACGGCACCGGCGCGGGGCGGCTGCTCATGGACAGGGCGCTCTCGATGCTGGACCAACCGAAGGTCGCGCTGTGGGTGCTCAAGGGCAACCGCCGCGCCGAACGCTTCTACGAAAAGTGCGGCTTCCGTTTTGACGGCGCCGAAAAGACGCAGCTCATAGGCTCCCCCGTCACCGAAAGACGGATGGTGCTTATCAGGCAGCCGGATTCTGGGAGGGACTGAATGGTCACGAAGCATGTGGTCGTGCTGCCCTACGACCCTAACTGGGCACAGGCCTTCAGGGCCATAGAAGCGGAGCTCAAGACCGCGCTGGGCGGCCTTGCAAAGCGCATAGAGCACGTGGGCAGCACCTCCGTGCCGGGCCTGTGGGCAAAGCCGATAATCGACATAGACGCGGTGATTGAGGACCGCTCCCTGCTGGGCGAAGCCGTACGGGCGCTCGGCACAATCGGCTACCGGCACGAGGGCGACCTTGGCATCCCCGGGAGGGAAGCCTTCGCCTACGAGGGCAAAACGCACCTTATGACGCACCACCTGTACGTGTGCGCAGAGGATTCAAGTGAGCTTAAGCGCCACCTCGCCTTCAGGGACTATCTGCGCGCCCATCCCGAGGCGGCAGGCGAGTACAGCCGCGTCAAGCGCGAAGCCGCGTTCCTGTTCCCCTATGACATAGAAAGCTACATAGCGTACAAATCTCCCTTCATAGAAAGGATATACGCAGAACTTGGGCTGCAGGCGCTTTCGCCCGCAGCAGACCGCAAGTGAGGTAAAGCCATGTTTTTTCACAAAAAGACGCCGCCCGAGGTAGTCACCGGTTACGACCCCGAGACCCAGTATCCCGCCATACGCGCCTCCATCTGCACGGGCGAAAAGGTGGCGGGCTTCAGGAACAAAAAGGACGGGCGTTTCACCGAGGTGATGCTGATCCGCTCCCCCGAAGACGAGGAGCGCTTCAGGAAACTGTACAAGGTGAAAGACCTGCCGACCGAGTATTAGGAAGCGGGGACGGGTATGGCAAAAGTCAAACTGACCGTGACCCACAGCGAGTGCAGGAGCGGCTATCACAGGCAGGGCAACGTTTTCATCGTGGAGGACCTGTGCCCTCCCCTGTGCCACGAACTGTGGAACGCGGTGTATCCTTACGTTTTCGCGCTGCTCAGCGGCGCGGAACTGGACCTGGGAAACGCGAAAAGCAGAAGCTTTGAAGCGCGCTGCCCCGACGGCGGCAGGGTGGTCGTGCGCGGGGAGCTCCTGCCGGAAGACGGCGGGGACAGGTGATACCCGGCTCAGAGGTTTGTATGGAACTGCGAAAGATCAACCCGAATGACGCGTTTGCCCAGTGGAAATACACTACTGCCCTGCCCAAAGACGAGAACGGGCTTACGAACCCCCATCACGGCGTGTCATTTGAGGAATACACGGAAAAAGTGCTGCCGAAGCTCATTTCTTATGAGCATCCGGTTGACATGCCGGACTGGTTCGTGCCGGAAACGTACTATTACCTGTGGGACGGGGACAAGCTGGTCGGCGAGTTCCGCATACGGCACCGCCTTACGGAGACGCTCAAAAACGGCGCGGGCCACATCGGCTACAGCATCCGCAGGGATGAGCGCGGAAAAGGTTACGGCACCGAAGGGCTCAGGCTGACGCTGGAGATCGCAAGGAAACTCGTCCCCGAAGACGAGATATACCTGCGCGTGAACAAGGACAACATCGCGTCCCAAAAGGTCATGCTTAAAAACGGCGCCCGCCGCGCGGGCGAGGACGAGACCCACTATTTCATGCGGATATCGAAATGAACAGCATTGGGACCCGGTCCGGACAGACCGCGGCCCCGACAGGTAAGGGAGCGTAAACATATGCGGCACCTCGGAACGCAAAGGCTTGAGACAGACAGGCTGATACTGAGAAGATATACCCCGGACGACGCCAACGCCATGTTCAAAAACTGGGCTTCGGACAGCGAAGTCACCAAGTTCCTCACCTGGCCCGCCCATTCGAGCGCGGAGGTCAGCTTAAAAGTGCTGGAAAGCTGGATCCCCCGCTACGGGGAGGACGCTTACTACCACTGGGCCATAGTGCTGAAAGAAAACGGGGACGAACCCGTCGGCGACATCGCCGCGGTGAAACTGAACGAGGACACGCGCTGCGCCGAGATAGGCTACTGCCTGGGCAGGAACTGGTGGGGCCGGGGCATCATGCCGGAAGCGCTTAAGGCGGTCACGGACTTCCTGCTTGACAGCGTGGGCATGGAGCGCGTGGAGGCGCGCCACGACACCGAAAACCCGAATTCGGGCAGGGTGATGCTCAATTGCGGCATGAAGTACGAGGGCACGCTGCGCGCTGCCGACCGCAACAACCGGGGCATCTGCGACGTATGCCTGTACGCGCTGTTAAAGCGGGACCGGGAGGCTTTAAAAAGCGCTTCCCTCGCGGCACGGAACAAGCACCCGGAAGACAGCATCGGGTTAGTCAGGATAGACGAGACCACCTCCGAACAGGTCGTGCCGCTTATCGCCCGGTTCCGCGCGGAGCTGCGCGCATTAAAGGGCATAGCTTCCGAGCCGGATCTTGGGCAGGCGCGGGAGGAGATAAACGAATTTTTGGAGAAAGGTTATCCCGTGTACGCCGCCATGGCGGGCGGGGAAGCTGCGGGCTACATAGTGTGCCGCATAGACGCGCCCTGCCTCTGGGTGGAGCACATTTTCGTATCTGAGGACTATAGGCGCAAAGGCGCGGCGGGCCTGCTGTTCGGCAAAGCCGAGGAGTTCGCCCGGGAAATGGGCGAAGACACCGTGTACAATTTCGTCCACCCCAACAACGAGGGCATGATCGCCTTTCTGCGCTCCAAGGGCTATACGGTGCTCAACATGATAGAGATCCGCAGGCCCTGCGCGGGCGAAAAGCTCACAGGGAGCATTCACGTGGACGCAAACACCTTCGACTATTGACCGCCGCCGGGAAGACCCGCCAGGGGCCCCGGTCCCGGGGAGGATGCGCATGAGTTATCTGGAAGAATACTACAACACCCACAACGAGGACTCAAGGCTGCTGTCCAGGCACGGGCAGATCGAGTATCTGACCACCATGAAGTACGTCCGCGAGTATCTTTCCGGCGAGCCTGACGCCGCGATCCTCGAGGTCGGCGCCGGCACGGGCAGATACAGCGTGACGCTGGCAAAAGAGGGCTACGACGTCACGGCGGTGGAACTGATAGGGCACAATCTCGATATCCTCAGGACGAAACTGGACGGGACGGAACCCATAACCGTGCTTCAGGGAAACGCGCTGGACCTGTCCGTTCTGCCGGACGCAAAGTTTGACCTTACGCTGCTTTTGGGGCCGATGTACCACCTCTATACGAAGCAGGACAAGCTAAAGGCGCTTTCGGAGGCCGTGCGCGTAACCAAACCGGGCGGCCGCATCATGGCAGCGTACTGCATGAACGAACCCACCGTCATACTGTACGTTTTTGCGGCAAAGCACCTGGACGAAGCCCTGAACAACGATATGCTGACCGAAGACTGGCACTGCAAAAGCGAGCCGAAGGAGATCATCGACCTGGTGAGAACTGAAGACATAGCCGCGCTCGATTCCGCTTTCCCCGTCGAAAGGCTCAAACTCGTCGCGACGGACGGCGCCGCTCATTACCTGAGGGATATGATAGACGGCATGGACGACATGACCTTTTCAAAGTGGATGGACTACCACTTTTCCGTCTGCGAGCGCCAGGACCTTATAGGCGCGTCGAACCATACGCTGGATATACTGAAAAAACTGTGATCCTGCCGGGCGGGTCCGCCGAAGCGCACGGCAAGGGCGGCTTTGCGGCGGAAACGAACGGCAAACGGAGGCAGCCATGATAAGATATGTCGAGATCGGTGACAAAACCGAATGGTTTGCCCTCGACCGCGGGCTTGCGGAAAAAGTGTTTGACGAAAAAGTCCGTACCCGGCAGGGCTATGTGTGCGCCGAAGACGGAAAGATTATCGGCATACTGCGCTTTTCTCTGTTCTGGGACAGCGTCCCCTTCTGCAATATGCTGTATATAGCCAAAGAATACCGCTTTCACGGATACGGAAGGCGGCTCATGGAGCGCTGGGAACGGGACATGAAAAACGAGGGCTTCGACATGATAATGACGTCCACCCAGGCGGACGAAACGGCGCAGCATTTCTACCGCAAGCTGGGCTAAAAGGACGCGGGCGGTTTCGTGGTGGATGTACCGGGGCACGAGCAGCCGACGGAGCTGATAATGATAAAGGCGCTATAAAAGGCAAGTATTCATGAAAGGACAGACACATGAGCTTTTTTGATTCCTTCGTTTCATGCACCGCCGCAGGCAGCGGCAGCCAGAACTGGTTTTCGACCTTTAGCCCTGACGAAAAAATCACCTGCCGGGTGTATTACAAACTCTCCCGCTCCACAAAAGAATGCGCGCTTCTGTACTCCAACCTGCTGGACTCCACCTATTCCGACGGCAGCCACAGCCACGCGAATTTCGTGCCCGGCAGCTGGACGATACACTTGGTGAGGGCGGGTCTGGTCCGCTGCTGCGGCATGGACGAAAGCGCCGAGCCCGATGTATTCGTGCCCGTGACGTTTGACGGGCAGGGCGTAAAACAGGTGCACCCGGGCGAGATCTTCTGTTCCGACCCCTTCCCCTTTCGTGCCGATAAAGGCGAATACATGTGCGTGGAAATGACGTTTTCCGGCAAGCGCGTGCCCTGCCACACGGAGAGCCTGCTGCCCGCGTTCAGGCTCGTCAACGGCGCGTGGACGCACTCTACCGAGATCCCCTTCCCCTCCATGGTGGGCGCGAAGCGCACAGGCGAGACGCGGCTGGGCTTTATCGGCGACTCCATCACCCAGGGCATCGGCACCCCCGACAACTCCTACACCCACGTGGCGGCGCGCGTTCAGGAGGCGCTGGGCGAAAACTGCGCCGTGTGGAACCTGGGTCTGGGCTTCGGGCGCGCCCACGACGCGGCGCTGGACGGCGGCTGGCTGTACAAGGCGCGGCAGAACGACGCGATATGCGTGTGCTACGGGGTGAACGACCTGTTCCAGCTGGGCGACGCCGAGCTGCTTAAGCGCGACCTGACTTACATCGTGCGGACGCTTAAGCAAAGCGGGCTCAAAGTGCTCATACAGACCGTGCCGCCCTTCGACTACGCCCCGGAGTTCCGGGAAAGGTGGCTGAGCGTGAACGAATACATCAGAAACGAGCTGTCGAAGGAAGCGGACGCGCTGTTCGACAACGTGCCCGTGCTGAGCCGGAGCGAAAACGAGCCCTGGCGGACCCGCTACGGCTCCCATCCGAACGCGGAGGGCAACGCCGCCTGGGCGGAAGCGATACTGCCGGCGATAAAAAAACTGCTGGCTGCGGGCGTCTAGCTTTCGGCTGCGCCCATTCAGGGTGCGTTACTCGAGAAAGACGCTTTTCGGCGGACAGCGGCAGAAAAAAACGGGCGTGACACTTGGTGTCACGCCCGTTTTGTACGCATTTTGCGGATCTCGGAGCGTAAACCTCTGCGCCTGCCATACCCCCGGATAAGAAAAGACCGCGATCTACCTCGCTAACGTCTTCGCAAATCCGATTATCTCCCTGCTCATCTCATCGCTTTTGAAGTGGTGGATATAATGTCCGCAGTCATATGAGATAAGCCTTGCTTTCATGATCTCCGCAAACTTCTGTTGATTTTCGACCCAGTCTCTTTCCTGGTCTTTGCCGTTGGACGAAAACAGCAGTACGGGACAGCTGATGTTTCCGGCTTCGCCTACGATTCTCGCGTTTTTCAGGACCTCGGCGGCTTCATTGATGCAGCAGATATTGAATGCGTTTCTTTTTTTCAGAAGCTTATGCTGCCTTATCTCATCCTCCGACAACGAACGGTCATTCAGCGAAGCCAGCACATTTGCAAGTTTCAGCGTTCTTACGATTTTCATGAGGCGGAGCGTTTTTTTGATATCATTTTCCGTCCATACACTGAACGACAGGGGCGTCGCCATATCCATTCCGACGATGGCGGAAACTTCGTCGGGATACTTCTGCTTCCATCTGATCGCTTCAAGACCTGACATGGAATGCGGCGCAAGTATATACGGTCCTTTTTCTCCAAGTGCCGCCAGCGCCTGCCTTTGTACGGAAACGAGCGCGTCTATATCGCCCGGAGAATCCCAGATATCCGAATACCCGTATCCGAATTTTTCGATCACTATGACCCTCAGATCATTAAGCAGTTTTTCATAAAGGACCTTGAAATCATAAACGGGCGCGATGGTACAATGGCCCGCCATGAACACGATCGGGGACGCGTTTTTGTCTCCTTGTACATATACGTGGATATTATGCCTGTTTACCGTTACCAGTTCTCCGCTGCATTTCAGGATCGTCTTCATGCCCGTCCCCCTTCGCATTCCCGATCTGCCAGAAAAATCATATCAAACCGGCATGACCGGATCCAATAACAGCTGCGCTGAAAAGGCGCCTCTGTCAGCTAAAAGCTAGATCTCCCTTATCCTCTTGTTGAACACCATCAGCACCGCCGTCACGGTGAAGCCCAGGGCGCACAGGGCGAGCAGCGCGGTGCTGCCCCAGCCCTCCAGCGCCGCCCCCGCCAGCATGGAGGCGATGGGCACCATGCCCTGGGAACCTATGCTCATTATGCTGGAGACCTTGCTTAATTTGTCCCTGTCCACCACGCGCATCAGCATGGTGCCGGTGGGTATGTTTATAAACGAGATCAGGAAGCCTATGACCAGGCAGCCCAGTCCGAAGCTCACAAGGAAACCGTTAAGGGACGCGCCCCTGTCCGCCAGCAGCCAATAGCTCAGCGCCAGGCCGATCATCATCGCGGACATCGCGCACAACTTAAGGGCGTTGGCGAAGCCGCATTTTTCCGCGGGCTTGCGGGCGGATAGGATCGCCGCCCCCGCCAGAGAGCTAATGCCGAAGCACACGCTGAACACGGAGGACCACAGCTCGGGCGTGAGCACTTTGTCAAACAGATAGGAAGGCGCCTGCGCGAGGTCCGTCTTTATGAAATAGGGCAGGAAGTTGCCCGTTACGGGCGCAAAGAAGAAGTTGATGAACAGTATCGCGCCTATCATGGCGAGGATCGCCTTTTTGGTCTTTAAGTAGCTTATGCCTTCCCCCATGTCCTTGAGCGCCAGGCGCAGGGTCAGCTTTTCCTCTGACGGACGGTGCTCGTATTTTATAAACATCTCCGACACGCCCGAGGCAACGTAGCTCAAGCCCACCATGAAGAACAGCGCGTACACGGGCAGCGCGGCGTAAAGTATGCCCGCCAGGATTATGCCCAGGATGCCCTCCAGCGAGCTTTTGATGGAGACGTAGGCATTGGCCTGCTGCAGCTGCTCGTCGTCCAGTATGTGGGGAAACAGCGCCCCCGCCGCGGGCGTGAACACGCCACTCACCGCGTGGCCCAGTATACCTATCCCGAAAAGCACCGCTATCTGGGCGTCCGCGCCCCGGAACATCAGCATCAGCGCGGTGCCCAAAAGTATGATCCCGCCCTTCAGGTAGTCGCACAGGTACATTATCTTCGCCTTGTTGAAGCGGTCGCCCATCACGCCGCCTACGGGTGTAAACACCAGCATCGCCACGCCGCACAGCGCCAGATACAGCCCTTGCAGAAACGCGTTGTTGCTGCTTATGTCAAGTATGTAGAAGCTCACCGCGAAGCTGTAGAGTATCGAACCCAGTTCCGACACCAGCGCGCCCAGGAACACCAGGCGGAAATTGCGGTTCCGAAACACGTTTTGTTTTTTTTCAGTTTCCATCGTTCGTCAGTTCCTCCCATTTCGCGGCCAGCTTTTTGTTTTTGGCCAGTTCGAGCAGTTTTTTCACGCTGCCTTTCACCGTGTTGCCGAAGATGTCTATGAACACCGTATCTTCCGTCTTATCGCCGAAGCGCGCCGTGCGCAGACTGTAGTCCGGCATGGAATCGAACGTGAGCGCCGCGGCGGCTGCCTGCGAAAGCGTGTTTTCCGCCTCCCGGGCGAGCCCGGCGCGGGACTGCACGTGGCTCAGCAGCGCCAGCATCTCGGCACGCCCCTTTTCCAGCGCGTCCGGCTTTTCCTCAAGCCTGAGCCCGCTCAGAAAATCAAGCCCCAATTTTGCCGCCGCCAGCGCCGAGTCCCAGTCTTTCCGGGCGCACAGCACGAACACGTAGCCGCCTACCGTGTCGAAAAAATCCGCCACCGTCCTGAGCAGCGCGCTGGACAGATACGGCACGGCTTCCTCCGTCCTGCCCATGAAGATCGCAAGGAGCGTTCCGATCTCGCTGTCGAACATGCCCGAGGCGTTATTGGTGTTTAATACCTCCAGGCATTGGTCATATTCCCCCGCCAGACCCAGCGTGATGGCTATTTCGCCCAGTACGGACGCTTCGCTGACGTTTTTATCATCCGACTGCCCGATCAGCAGCCTCGCCTGTTCCAGCAGTTCCCGCGCCCGCTTAATCAGCGCCTTATCCCAGCCGCCCACCCCGAAAGCCAGGTAGACCTGGGCGCAAGCGTGCACTGCGGAAAAGGAATGGGGATATTTTACCAGCAGCTTTTCCGCCAGGGAAAGCGCTTCCGGGTCCATGGTCCTGCACAGGGCGCCCAGACGCTCCAGCGCGCTCTCCAGGCGGTTGTCGCTTAAGCTGTAGCCCAAAAGCGCGTCCACCGAGGTGTCGAAAAAGTCCGCCAGTTCCACGATCAGGTTAAGTTCCGGCTGTGACAGCCCGTTTTCCCACTTGTACACCGCCCCCACCGTCACTCCCAGCGCCTCGGCCAGGTTTTCCTGGGTCATACGCTTTTGTTTGCGCAGGGAACGGATGTTTTCGCTCAGCCTAAGCTTCATGCGCGGCGCCTCCTTTGGTGTTTGCCCTGTAATTATAACAGACCCGCGCCCGGAACGGAAGCCACCGTCAATACTATACGGATAAAAATTTTTATACCGACAGTATGGATTTCGGCCCCTAAAGCCGAACCCGGCGTTCCCGGCTTTTCTTTTCCGCGTGGGTCCTGTATAATACCCGCATAGATCAAGCGCCGCGGAGGAAAAAATGCTTTTCAGGAAAGCCGTTCGGGATGACGCCGGGACCGTATCCGCCCTTTACGAGGCGGTCAAGGGGACCCAGTTCTGCGTGTGGAACGAATCGTACCCGGGAGAGGAAGAGATAAACAGCGACCTTGCCGCGGGCTGCCTGTACGTGCTGGAAGACGCGAAAGAAGTGATAGGCGCAATCTCCATAGTCCCCGAAAACGAGACCGACGGTTTCCTCTGCTGGCAGGTCAGGCAGAACGCCCGGGAGTTCGCCCGGGTGGTGATAAGGCCGGACCGGCAGGCGCAGGGTCTTTCACGTCTGCTTATAGACGGTGTGCTCAAAGAACTGCGCGCCATGAACGCCGCCGCGGTGCATATATCCGTGGCCAAAGGCAACATACCCGCGCAAAAGCTCTACGCAAAAGCGGGTTTCGTGATCCGCGGGGAAGCGGAGATATTCGGCGGCAGCTATTACCTGTGCGAACTTATACTCGGCCCGGAAGGAGGCAAATCATGAATATTGAGAACAACATACTCAGGCATTACCTGAAAAACGTGTACTTCATAACCGGCACGGCGTACGCGGGCAAGTCCACGATGGTGAAGATGCTCTCGGAACGCTACGGCCTCGTGTGCTGCGGCGAAAACTACCATTCCGCGGTGTCCGACACGGTGGCTTCGCCCGATAAGCAGCCGGACATATACTGGCTCAACACCCTGACCGACTGGAAGGAATTCGTGCTGCGCTCCCCCGAAGAATACGAGCGCTGGATATTTTCCGTGGCCTGGGAAGCCGCGGGGTTCGAGGTGGCGGAGCTAATCTCCCTTTCAAGGGACAGAAAGGTCATCGCGGACACCAACATCCCTCTGGACATACTGCGCGAGATCTCCGACTGGGGGCACGTGGCGGTGATGCTCTCGCCCCAGGCCCTGAGCGTGGACAGGTTTTTCGACCGGGAGGACCCGGAAAAGCGCTTCCTGCTTAAAGTCATACAAAGCTGCCCCGACCCCGAAGCGGCCATGGAAAACTACAAAGAGGGGTTAAGGCTCATAAACAGCCGGAAACATTACGACGAATTGGCAAGCAGCGGTTTTTTTACGCTGGTCAGGCCGGACGGCGATATGGACACGCGGGAAGAGATGTGCGGCAAACTCGCCGTACATTTCGGTTTTTCCGTCTGAGCCGGCAGGAACATACTGACGCTTTTTCAGGCGCGCGGGACGAAAAACTGCCGGACACAGGAAAAGAGGCCGCATTTCGCGGCCTCTTTTGCGCGCTTGACAGCCTATCTGGCGGCGCAGATCAGGTCTATATCGGCTATTGCGATGTTGTACTCGCTCACGCGGGTGCCGTCGTCGTTCAGGGTGAAGTAGGTGCCGTTTATGGTGACCCTAAGGTCGATCTTTCCGTTCGCGTCCGGGCCGATCATGTCGCCGTTAAAGTAGAATACCTGCTCGTCCATGACATCCGCCATGGTGTAGTAGTAATCCCTGCCGTTCACGGTTACGGTGATCTCCTTGGGTCGCTGGTTGCGCTTCCAGGAGGTCTCGCCGCTGTGCTGCATGCCGCCCCTGATGGCGACGCCGTAGGCAGACACTCTGCTGTCGGTCACGCGCCATATGCAGCCCAGATAATCGTTCAGCCGGTAGCCCCTGGAGCCTTCCACCCATTCGGTGGACGATTTGTTGTCGAACGCCCTTTCAGGCTTGTAGTCGTAATACTGGTTGGTCAGATGGCTGCTCTCGTAAACGCGCTCCTTCACCATGCCGTTCATCTGGCTCGCCTTGGCGGAGGTGAATGTGTACTCGGCGCAGATCAGGTCGATCTCGGTGATGGCGATGTTGTACTCGCTCACGTTGGTGCCGTCTTCGTTCTTCTTGAAGTGCGTGTCGGTTATCTTGACCCTGAGATCCAGTTCGCCCGCAGAGTTCGGGCCGATCAGGTCGCCAAAGTAGAACACCTGCTCGTCCATCTTGTCAGCCATGGTGAAATAGTACTCCCTGCCGTTGACGCTGACGGTGATGTCCTTGGGGCGCTGGTTCCTGTCCCAGGAAGTCTTGCCGCTGTGCTGCATACCGCCCTTGATGGCGACGCCGTAGGCGGCGAGGCTGCTGTCGTTCACGCTCCATACGCAGCCCACGTAGTCTCCCAGCTTGTGGCTCTTGGAGCCTTCCACCCATTCGGTAGTCGCGTTGTTGTCGAACGCCCTCTCAGGCTTATAGTCATAATACTGGTTGGTCAGGTGGCTGCTCTCGTACACGCGCTTCTTCGTCAGCTTGTTCGTTTTGCTCGCCCTGACGGTGGTAAAGAGAGAAGCGTCGTATGAATCAAAGGGAATGATATAACCCGGAATGGGGGCAGGGGTGGCTGTGGGCTTCGGCGTGGGGCTCGGCGTAGGAGTCGGAGTGGGAGTATTGTAGTAAGAGGGGGTCTCCCAGTAGTCGTATACGTCCTCGTCGGGCGCGACGCTCTGGGCGACGGTGGTGATGGGCACGTAGCCCCTGGCCTTAAAGCCGTCCTCTTCAAACTCCACAAGGTAATAGTCCTGCAGCGTCTCTATCACGGATACGTAGGTGCCCTTCCTGAGTATCTTGGAGCGCTTGGCGAACTGCCGGGCGTAGTCGGAGGGATAATACGGCCCGTAGTATACGTAAGTGTTCACCAGCGCCACCATGCTCACGTAAGGAGCGGACTCTATGGTGTAGCTGAACAGGTGCTGTTTTTCCAGGTTCAGCGTGTTCACGGGCGTATAAGCCATGTACTTGCGCCCGTCCCTGCCCGTAAAGGAGATGTGCGCCCACAGGCAGTCCAGCCGGTCGTAGGCGAGCGCCCCGATGGTCACGTTCCAGTCCTTGGTCAGGGTGCCCAGTTCGCTGGTATAGTCGTAGCCGGGGCCGGAATAGACCACGATGTCCACCACGGGCTCCCAGCCAAAGCAGACCTGGGTCAGCAGCAATGCCGCCAAAAGCAGCAGGGTAAACGTTTTCTTCATTGTTTGTCCCTCCCGTCAAACTTTGTTTCTATTTTACTACAACACGATAGCCTGTGCAAGCCGTTTTGGTACCCCGGCCGGGCAAAACCGAACGCTTTTGCCGCGTTTACCCGGCGTATGTGCAGATCAGGTCTATATCGTTTATGGCTACGTCGTACTTGCCTACCGGATCGCCCTCCTCGTTGACCGTTCGGTAAACGCCTGTCACCGTCACCCTGAGATCCAGCAAGCCGCCTGCGTCCGGTCTGATGATATCCCCGTTAAAATAGAACGTCTGTTCCTCCATCGTATCCGCCAGGCTGAAATAATAGACGGAGCCGTTCACGTTCACCGTAATGTTCCTTGGCCGCTGGTTCCTGTTCCAGGATTCGTAGCCCTTGTACTGCATGCCGCCCTTTATGGCGATTCCGCACGCCGCGATGCGCCTGTCTGATACGCGCCATACGCAGCCTATATAGTCGTTAAGCTGCTTGCCTTCGGAACCTTCCACCCAGTCTGTGGACGAAAGGCCGTCAAACGCGTACTCGCTTTTGTAGTCGTTCCACTGGTTGGTCAGGTGGCTGCTTTCGTACACGCTGTACCTGCTTATGTTCTGCCCCGTGCCTGCCCTGAATACATAGAAAGGGATCGCGCCGGGATAGCCCGGATATCCGCCGTGTCCCCAATAGCCGCAAGCACCGTCCTGTTGGTATCCGGGATACGTTTCGCCGTAAGCGCCGTCAGCGGCGCCGGGATAATCGTTGCCCTCCGGCTCGTTTCCGTACCCAAGCGCGCCGGAAGGCACATAGCCTCTCACGTTGTACCCGTCCTCCAGGTATTCGACGAGGAAACACTCGTTCGTTTCGTCGATCACCGACACGGCATCCCCCGCGTAAAGCATGGCGGGACGATGTGAATAATCCAGTTCCTCGACGCTGCGCTTGTACGGCCCGTAGTACACATAAGTGTTTTCTTTCACCGTCAGGTCCCTGTACGGTTCCTGCTCAAAGCCGATATAGCTGTAGTTGTAGCTTGGCACCTGCAGCCTGTAAATGGGCGCATAGGCCATAAACAGGCGTCCGTTTCGGCCCGCGAACGTGAAATGCGCCCAGATGTTGCCCTGCCTGTCGTACGCCAGGGCTTCCACCTGCACGTAAGCGCCCCTTTTGAGCGTGCCCAGCTCCGAAGAATAATTCGTGCCAGGGCCGGAATACAGCGTGATGTCCGTTACGGGCTCCCAGTCGGCAAGGCAGGCCGGGGAAAACAGCAGTGCCGCCAGCAGAAAGAAAACGAGCGTCTTCTTCATCGCGTTCTCCTTTATACCTGTGTTTTATGATGATACGGCGCGTCCGGCGCCATTTTCTCCTGCCTTGCCTGTGCCCGCGTTTTAAGCGTGCCAGGGCATTTTTTCGGAAGTGACCGGGACGTGGGGCAAGGACAGCGCTTCTCTGAGCTTCAAGGCGAAATACGCGTCCTCAAGCGCCTCACCGAGCGGATAGGGCGAAGGCCCTCCCCTTAAATATTCCTCCATGTCCAGAAGTATGGACGCGATTGCGAACTCGTCCTGCGCGGTGTCGCAGTTAAGCTCGTTTGACGGTATCTTGCGCCTGTCCCTGAGCGTCTGGGTGTCCAGGCGCCGGTATTTTTCGGGCATCTCCGCGCTAAGCAGCCGTCTTTGCGGGACTCCGCGTTCGTCCGCGTACAAAAGCGCAGCGTCGCTCCACTCGCCCCTGCTGCCCCTTACGCTCAGATGCCGGGCGCGTATGAAGGAGCGGTACTGGATCGAATCAAAGTCGTAAACGGCGAATTTGCCCGAAGAAAAGCTGATCAGCGCCGTATCCCGGCTGACTTCCGTCTGTTCGTTGTCCCAGAATGCCGAGGTGCGGGAATCCGTCTTTACGGCGCGGCTTTTCTGATTTACCGCCCTTACGGTGAACCCTTCCCCCGCGGGTACCATCAGCGCCCGTCTTATGAGGCTCGCCGCGTGATACTCGTGCACCAGGGAAATGTACATGCTCGAAGGTTCGCCTATCAGCCCCTCTTTGACGGCATTCAGGCCGCTCATCAGCACGTTCTGGCGGTGGTACTGTTCCGAGCAGACTATCTTCGCGCCCTTCTGTCCCAGTTCCCACAGCTTTAAAAGCTGTTCTGTCGTATCTCCCGCGGGCGTCTCCGCGACCACGGGAAAGCCCTTGTTTATCCATTCTTCCGCCACGGGCGCCACGTGGGCCCTGTCCACGGCGATCACCGCGAAGTCGGGACAAAAAGCCAGGCACTCGCGTTCGTCCGTGGTCGCGTTTATGCCCGTGTCGGCGGTCATTTTGTCCGCCTTTTCCCGGCTCCTGCACAGAAACAGCGCCCTGAAAATGTCCGGGTGCGCTTTGGCTATGCGCCCGAAATACTCCGCCCGGTAGCCGGAACCGACTATGATGTATGACAGCATGCGGACCTCCCGGATTCAGTTGCCCAGAGGCAGTTTTTGAAGCAGCGCGGCGAGGCTTTCGTCCGGGTCCTTGAGCGGCAGGTATTCCAGCCCCACATATCCCGCGTAGCCCGCGTCTTTAAGCGCCCGGAGCACGACAGCGTAATCCAGTTCGCTGCGCTCGTAGGGCTCGTGCCTTCCGGGATTTCCTGCTATATGGACGTGCGCCACTTCCGAAATGTTCCCCGTCAGGCTGCTTATTATGTTGCCTTCCGTGATCTGCTGGTGGTACACGTCGAACAGCAGTTTTATGTTCGGGCTGCCCGTCTCGCGGACTATCTCGAACCCCTCTGCGGAACTTGAAAGATAATAGCCCTTGTGGTCCACCAGAATGTTTAGCGGCTCTATCGCGAGCACTATACCCGCGTCTTCCGCTATGGGCGCGCACTGCCTGAGACCTTCCACGATACTTTGGTGCTGTTCCGCGCGCGGCACGTCCTTAAGCTCCCTGCCCACCTGGGAAATCAGCACGGGGCACTCCAGCTTTTTCGCCACGGATATCGAAGCCTTCAGCCCTTTGATATAGTCCTTCCGCTGCGACGGATCGTTAAGGGGCGAAAACCGGGTGCAGAACGCAGCCACCTTTAGCCCTTCCCGCTGCCTGGCTTCGTTTATCGCGTCAACGTCCCTGTCCCACCAGCTCCAGAACTCGAAGGCGCCGTAGCCCGCTTTTTTTACCCGCGGGAGCGCTTCCGGAATCAGGACCCCCGAATACAGCGCGCTTACGCATACCGAATATTCCATACGCTCCTCCTTCCGTTTATCCGGCCGTGACCCAGCGGATGGCGTTTTTGACCAGCCGGCGGAAATTGGGGTTCTCCCACACCGCCAGCGTGTGGCCGGGGGTGAGCGCCGCCACGCGCCCCTTGCCGAAACACCGGGTATATCCGCTCACGGTGACGCCGCCGTGTTCCGATTCCGTCTTAAGGAACGGCTGTATGTCCGGGGCGGTGATCTCTATCTGGTAGTGTTCGTCCCGCTCGGAAAAGTCTTCCACGCCCTCGGTCAATTCGTTATGCGCGGTGACGCTCACGCGGGTCATCTCCCGGGGCGGATGGTTCACGAAGTACGCCCCCGCCACTTCGGTGTACGCGGGCACGGGCCCCCGGGGGCCGCCTATCGTCAGGCCCGAGTGGATGACCACCAGCCCGCCGCCGTCAGCCACATAATCCCTGAATTCTTCCGGCCCGAACTCCGTCACGCCCGGCTCGAACCAGGGATGGGTGTTGGCGGCGTTCACCGCGTTGCCGGAACAGTTGACGATCACATCGTAGCGCGCCACGAATTCCTTCGAAAGGATATCCTTCGCGCTTTTGACAAAGTCGAACTCCATGTCCTCTTTATCCATGGTCTCCAGCCCCCGCTCTATCACGTCCGCGGGATGCCAGATGTCGTCGCAGATCAGCAAAACCTTCACCATGCCGTCCTCCTTATGCTTATTTTCCGATGAGGGTAGTTTACAATACTTTCGCGGGTTTTTCAAGCGCGGCGGAAAATCCGGGGCACGCCTCATTTTGGGCTTGACCTTTTGTGTTAAAACGGCTACAATCATTGTATCGGATGAACGGACCGGGAGAGATCATTTCGATATGAAGCCGAAGGGGCCAAAACTCTCAGGCAAAAGTACCGGTTCGGGACGAACCTCTGGAAAGCTTGACGCACCGAAGAAGCAATCCGTGTTTACGGAGAATCTTTCAGGTAATGGAACAGAGGCGCAGACGGGTGTATTCCGCCTGCGCCTCTGATTTTTTCGGAAAGGGTGGGAGCTGATGGAACTCAAAACTCCTCTGTACGACATCCACGTGGCAGAAGGCGGCAAAATAGTGCCTTTCGCGGGCTACCTGCTGCCCGTTCAGTACGCTGCCGGCGTAGTCGCCGAGCACATGGCGGTCAGGACCAAAGCGGGGCTGTTCGACGTTTCCCATATGGGCGAAATAACGTTTAAGGGCAAGGGCGCGCTTGCTTCCCTGAACCACATCCTCACCAACGATTTCACCAACATGAGACCCGGGCGGGTGCGCTACAGCGTGATGTGCAACGAACAGGGCGGCTGCGTGGACGACGTGCTGGTGTACAAGTTCGCGGACGAAGACTACCTGGTGGTGGTCAACGCCTCCAACCGGCACAAGGATTTCGCCCACATGCGGCAGAACGTGCTTGAAGATACGGAAATAGCCGACATTTCCGACTCCGTGGCGCAGCTGGCGCTGCAGGGGCCCGCGTCGCTGGCGATAATGGGCAAACTTTTGCCCGAAAGCGCGCTGCCCAAAGGCTACTACACCGCGGTAAGGAACGTGTGCCTTGAGGGGATGGAGCTCATGATCTCCCGCACGGGCTACACGGGAGAAGACGGATTTGAGATCTACACCGCCCGGGAAAACGCCGAAAAGCTCTGGCGCCTGCTCAGGGAAGCGGGCGCGGAATACGGCCTCATCCCCTGCGGCCTGGGCGCGCGGGACACCCTGAGGCTGGAAGCTGCCATGCCCCTGTACGGCCACGAAATGGACGAGGATATCACTCCCCTGGAAGCGGGGCTGGATTTCGGCGTTAAGCTGGGCAAGAGCGAATTTATCGGCCGGGACGCGCTCATAGCAGGGGGCAGGCCCCGGCGGGTGCGCGTGGGCCTGGACGTGACGGGCCGCGGCATCATCCGGGAGCACCAGGACGTGTATATCGGCGACAAACTTATCGGGCATACCTCTTCCGGCACCCACTGCCCGTACCTTGGCAAGGCCGCGGCGATGGCGCTGATAGACGCCGAGTACGCGCTTAGCGGCACCAAAGTCGAAGCGGACGTAAGGGGCCGCCGCGTGGAAGCGCAGATAGTCCCGCTGCCGTTTTATACAAGAAATAAATGATCATGGAGGATACAGAAATGGCAAACTATCCCGAAGACCTCAAATATACCAAGTCCCACGAATGGCTTAAAACCGAGGACGGCTTAAGCGTGGTCGGCCTGACCAAGTTCGCGGTGGACGCCCTGGGCGACATAGTGTTCATCGGCCTGCCCGAGGCGGGCGACGAAGTGAAGGCGGGCGTGTCATTCGCGGACGTGGAGTCCGTAAAGGCGGTGTCCGACGTGTTCAGCCCCGTGAGCGGCAAGGTCGTCGAAGTCAACGAGGAGCTCCTGGACAGCCCCGAAAAGCTGAACGAGGATCCCTACGGCGCGTGGCTCATAAAGGTGGGAGCCACGGGCGAGACAAGCGAACTGCTGGACGCGGCGGGCTATGAAGCTGTGTGCGCCGAGGAGGAAGCGTAATGGGCGCCTACCTGCCGTCCACTTTGGAAGAACGGCGCAAAATGCTTGAGGAGATCGGGCTTTCCGGCTTTGACGAACTGTACAAAGGCGTGCCCGAAAGCGTCAGGCTTAGCGGGCTTGACATCCCCGAAGGCGTGAGCGAGATGGAAGCCGCGGAGCGGATAAGCGCCCTTGCGGACAAGAACGTCCGCTACAAAACCATATTCCGGGGCGCGGGCGCGTACGACCATTACATCCCCGCCATAGTAAAAAGCGTCACCTCCAAGGAGGAATTCCTGACCGCCTACACGCCCTACCAGGCGGAGATCAGCCAGGGTGTGCTCCAGTCCATATTCGAGTACCAGACCCAGATCTGCGAACTGACCGGCATGGACGTGAGCAACGCTTCGGTGTACGACGGCGCGGTGGCGGCGGCGGAAGCGGCGCTTATGTGCCAGGAACGCAAAAAGACGGGCGTGATAATGCCTGACACCACCGATCCGCAGGTGATAAAGGTCGTAAAGACCTACTGCGGCAGCCGCGGCGTGCCCGTGACGGTGCTTAAAACCAGTAATTACGCCCTAGATACCGATACGCTCAACTCGGCGCTTAGAGAAGACACCGCCTGCGTGTACGTGCAGAGCCCCAACTTTTACGGCGTTATAGAGGACGCGCAGGAACTGTGCCGGGCCGCCCACGAGGCGGGAGCCAGGTTCATCATGGCCGCCAACCCCATCTCCCTGGGCCTGCTCAAAACGCCCGGCGAATGCGGCGCGGACATAGCGGTGGGCGAAGGCCAGCCCCTGGGCATGCCGCTGAGCTTCGGCGGGCCCTACCTGGGCTACATGGCCTGCAGAAAAGAGCTTATGCGTAAGCTGCCGGGCAGGATAGTCGGCCAGACTTCGGACAAGGACGGCAGGCGCTGCTTCGTTTTGACACTGCAGGCGCGCGAACAGCACATACGCCGGGAAAAAGCGTCCTCCAATATCTGCTCGAACGAGGCGCTGTGCGCCATGACCGCTTCCGTATACCTGGCTGCCATGGGCCCCGAAGGTCTTGGGCGCGCCGCCCGTTCCTCCGCGGACCACGCCCATTACCTGGCCGGGAAGCTGAGCGAAATCAAGGGCTTTGAGCTTAAGAGCGACAAACCATTTTTCAACGAATTTCTGACCGCCTGTCCCTTGGACCCCGCCGTATTGCAGGCGCATCTGGACAGGGAGGGCATACTGGGTCCCCTGCCCGCGGACGGCGGCCTGCTTTGGTGCTGCACGGAAAAGAACACGAAAGACAAGATCGACAGGCTCGTAGAGATCGTAAGGGAGGTGACGGGCAAATGAAGCTGCTGTTTGAACTTAGCCGCCCGGGACGCGGGCAGGACCTGCTGCCCATTTCCGACGTGCCCGCCTGCGCGTTTGACGAAAGCCTGTTAAGGCAGGCTCCGCCCCGGCTGCCCGAGATCTCCGAAGTGGACCTGGAGCGCCACTACACCGAGCTGGCAAAGCAGACCCACGGCGTGAACGACGGCTTCTATCCCCTGGGCTCCTGCACCATGAAGTACAATCCCCACATAAACGAGGAAACCGCTTCCCTGGCCGGCTTTACCGGCATACATCCCCTGCAGGACGAAAAAAGCGCCCAGGGCTGCCTGGAAGTGATGTACCGTACCGAGCGGCTGCTTAATGAGATCACGGGCATGGACTCCGTGAGCTTCCAGCCCGCAGCGGGCGCCCACGGCGAATACACCGGGCTGATGCTGATAAGGGCGTACCATCTTTCCCGGAACGACCTTGCCCGCACCAAGATAATCGTGCCCGACTCCGCCCACGGCACCAATCCCGCTTCCGCCTCCATGGCGGGCTTCACGGTGGTGTCCGTGCCCTCTAACGCGGGCGGCGGCGTGGACCTGGACGCGCTTAAAGCCGCCGTCGGCAGCGACACGGCGGGGCTCATGCTCACCAACCCCAACACCCTGGGGCTGTTCGACCCGAACATACTTGAGATCACCCGCATAGTGCACGAAGCGGGCGGCCTGTGCTATTACGACGGCGCGAACCTGAACGCCGTGATGGGCCATGTGCGCCCGGGCGACATGGGCTTCGACTGCATGCACCTGAACCTGCACAAGACCTTCTCCACCCCCCACGGCGGCGGCGGTCCTGGCAGCGGGCCGGTGGGCTGCAAAAAGTTCCTGGAGGAGTTCCTGCCCGAGCCCCGCGTGGTCCGGGACGAAGACGGCGCGTTCCGCTTCGTCTCCCCCGAACACAGCCTGGGCAAGGTGCGCTCCTTCTACGGCAACTTCCTGGTGGTGGTGCGCGCGCTCACCTACATCACCGTGCTGGGGCGCGAGGGCATACCCGCGGCGTCCGAAACGGCGGTGCTGAACGCCAACTACATGATGCACAAGCTGAAAGGTCATTATGACGTGGCCTACGACGCCCCCTGCATGCACGAGTTCGTGCTCACGCTGGAAAGGCTCAAGCAGGAGACCAGCGTAAGCGCCATGGACGTGGCCAAGCGCCTGCTGGACTTCGGCATGCATCCCCCGACGATGTACTTCCCCCTGATAGTGCACGAGGCGCTCATGATAGAGCCCACCGAGACCGAGAGCCGCGAAACGCTAGACGCGGCGGCGCAGGTCTTCTTAGGCATACTGGAGGAAGCTGGGACCGACCCCGAAAAACTGCACGATGCGCCCCACACCTGCCCGATAGGCAGGCCCGACGAGGTGGGCGCGGCGCGCAATCCCGTGCTCAGGTACGAATTCGACTGACGAAATAAAGGGGCTGCCCGGCAGCCCCTTGCTGTTATCATGAACGAGATAAATATCTGCCCCGGCGTGATCCACACCGAAGAGAGCTACCGCGTGTACAGCACCCTCGTGCAGGGCGCGTCGCTTTCCGTGCTCGCGGACACGGGGCTTGGAAAGACGGATCTTAGGCCATACGCCGAAAAGAAATTCTCTTCGCCGTACATCGTCATAAACACCCACGGGCATGCCGACCACGTGGGCGGCAACCGCTTTTTTGACCGCGCTTATATTTTCGAAGCGGACCGGCATTTGGCGGGACCGGACGCGGGCAGGCTTGACGTGCTCGTGCCCGGCACCGTGTTCGACCTTGGCGGCGACGCGGCGCGCATCGTACCGCTTCCGGGACACACTTTGGGCTCCTGCGGCATACTGCTTAAAAAGCGCCGCCTGCTTATCGCGGGCGACGCCCTGAGTCCGCGCCTGTTGCTTTTGGGAAATGAGGCGTGCTCATTGGACGTTCTCAGACGCACCCTTGAGACCGCGCTTGACCTTCCCTTCGACTTTTATCTGACTTCCCACGCCCCCGTGCTTTTTGACAAAACACAGCCGGAAGCGCACCTTAAGCACCTGGACGCCTTTGATCCCGCCCGCCTCACCAAAATGCGCAGCGCGGGCGCGAACGTTTGGATCAGCCGGTTTTCGGAAAACGGCCTGCGCTCGGAATTCGTGATTGGGGAAGAGCTGTTCGGGAAACTATAGTTCTTCCAGCAGGCACACTTTTCCCGTAAGCCCCGCGGGCGGCAGCCAGCCGTACGCGGACAGGGGATCCCGCCAGCGGCAGCCGGGGCAGTTCACTGTTTCCAGGCGCAGCGTGTGTTTCCCCGCGCAAACGCCGGCTGTAAAGCGATAGGGTCTCGACACCCTCTCGCTTATTTTTTCGCCGTCAACGTACAGCGTCGCGGCGCCGTACAGTTCCGGTATCTCAAAGCCCTGCGCGGGACGGTCAAGGCATATCCGAGCCTCGTAGCGCGCCGTACCCGCGAAGCGGGGATACCGTTTGGACAGGTCTTCCGGCGCGTCCGTTTCGTAGCTGTCCATGTCGGGCGCGTCCGGGAAGCTCACATGCCACATGGGCGACAGCTCAGCGCCCACACGGTATTCTTTTATCGGGACCGCCTTAGACCAAGAAAGCAGCGGATCTGCCAGCACCAGCAGCTGCCCCGGCTCCAGGTCTACCATGAGTTCATATCTGTTTTCCTTTGTTTCGCCCTTCGGGAGCACGCATCTGTCCTCCTCCGGGTCGTACAGCACCGGGCAGGTCAGCCCTTCGAACACCGCCTTAAAGCGGGTCCCGCGCCGGCTGTCCTCGTTGAATATCAGGTACAGCCTGCCGTTTTCGCCGTCGTAGGGGTATACGTGCACCATGGGGAAATATCCCTCCGGCGTCACGGACCTCCGTGCGTATCTAAGGCACCACCCCGCGGCATCTTTCAGGTCCACGCATTCGTATTTCGCTTCGGGTGCGCCCTCACAGTCGGCGTAAGCCGAAGGCGCGCGGGAGACGAACGCGATCCTGCAGCCGCTCCGTTCAAGCTCCTCCAGTTTATCGAACATATATTTCGGCCAGCGCTCCGCCGCGGGGATCAGAAGCGCATCGTAGCGTCCCGCCTTCAGCAGCTCTATCGGCACCACCTCGCAGGCAAGCTGGCGTTCGTTAAGTTCCCTTACGAGCTTCTGGGTCTTCATGACCCCGCTGCCGCACGCCCACTCCGCTTCCGCGTAATACAGTACGCCTATCGGCGAAACGTGCCTGCCCCCGTCGATCAGCTTCGCCGTGCGCTCCATCATGGCGAACAGGCGGCGGATATACGGGTCATAGGGCGGATACACGGCGAAATGGGGCGGCGAATCCGGGTCCGGCGCGGGCTTAAGGCTGAAAGCGTGGGGAGTAAAATAGTTTATGCCCCGGGACAAAAGCAGGTTGGCGATGTAGCGCATCTCCCCCACGTCCTCCTGCCAGCCGTACGCCCCGAAGCACTCGCACAGCGCCCGCCCCGCCTTGTCCGGGTCCAGCGCGGCGGCGGAAGCGGTTATCTGGGGCAGCATGAAGCGGAAAAAGTCGTCCTCCGCCTCGAAGCTCTGGGAATGCCAGGCGTGGTAGCCGCCGTAGAATTCCGGCCGCATCTCGTGCAGCACGAAGTCCATGCCCGCCATGGTCTGTCCGCTTATTGCCCGGAAAAAGTGCCCCGCGCCCTGCCCCAGGCGGGAATGGGCGTTGTTCTGCTCTATCACGTGGCCTATGTATTCGAGCCCCCGCTCGCGGCACCATCTGCCTATCGGCTGAGAATAGTTCCGGGCGTACAGACCGCTCACCTCGTCCATGAAGGCGTAGCGGATGAAGGGCGTCTGTTCCCCTATGTCGTACCACAGCCCGGGCAGCAGACGGCGGGCGTTTTCGCCCATCTTTCCGGACAGTATATCCGCCAGGTCCGTCCTCCACGGCACGGGCAGGCCGGGATACTCCCCCAGCACTGCGTGGGAGCCGCGCCCCGCCCTAAGGGCGGGCTCGTCGGAAAAGAAGCCCAGGAAGGTCCTGCCGCACTCGTCCCCGAAAAACCTGAAGTGCGGTTCGTATACGGTGGACAGCATAAGCTCACCGCTCTCGGGCAGCAGGGGGTTCAAAAACTTCTGGGGCGGGTTCCTTTCGCTAACGTACTCTGCGGACAGTATGAACACGCGCCACACTCCCTCAGGCACGTCCCAGGAAAGCAGCCCGTCCTCCACCCGGTCGGTCAGGTCTACAAGCTCGTCCACCGCGAACCCGCCCAGGTCCACAAAGCTCTCCACCCGGTCGTTCCTGTCCAGCTTGCGCCCCGCCACCACCGCGACGGGCAGCTGCCTAAAGCCGTCGGGCCATATCACCAGGCGTCCGCCTTTCAGCGGACCCGCCATGTCTATGTGCTTTTCGCTCATGAGCATGCGCTGGAAGGGCGTGTCCGCCCCCGCGCCGTTGGCAAAGCCCGACGGGAAGTGGGTGTCGTCCAGCAGGTAGAACTTCATTCCCAGGCGGCGGGAAACGTCCAGCAGCACACCCATCTCGTGCCACCAGCCCTCGCCCAGAAAATCCGGATGAGTGCGGGACTCGGCGCAGAACATATCGCAGCCGGAAGCCTTTATCTGCTCCACTCCCTTTATAAGCGTCGCGTCGTCTTCCCCGTGCAGCCACAGAAACGGCAGCAAATGCGCGTTGGTCTTCATAATCCTCTCCTTGCGGCAGAAAAGGAGGGCAGCCTCCTTAACGAAGCTGCCCCCGCTGTGTTGGTCTATTCGCCCATCATGGCGTTCCAGGCGGAGTTGTAGATCTCTTCCATTTCGTCCGCTTCGGGCTTGATGGAGGCGATCACATTGTCCCAGTTGTCCACGGGTTCTTCGCCCTTGATGTACTTGTCGACTTCCTGCCACACCAGGTTCTCAACCTTGAGCAGCAGCTCGGCGTACCTTTCGGTCTGCTCCTCGTTCAGCGGCGGAGCAAGCACGGGCTCGCGGTTGCCTTCCATGGGTCCGATCTTGCTGACCATGTCAAGGTAAGCCGCCTGCGCCTCGGCGTCGCCCATCAGGTAGATCTCCATCTGCATCTGCACGCCGGTGTCCACGTAGGGAGACACGTCGTTCAGGCCTACGCCCAGGGCGACCTGGATGTCGTAGGAGGCATTGGTGGGATTGGCAGAGTACTCCTTGAGCAGCTCGGGCTTCACGATGGCGTCGCCGTTCTCGTCGAAGTCGAAGGTCTCGCCCTCCTTGCCGTAGCCGTTGACGATGGCGCCTTCGTCGGAGAAGCACCAGTCAAGGAACTTGACGCACAGGTCGATCTTGTCGCTGGAAGTGGCGATGACCCAGTGCTGGTCGGTCCAGTCAGCGCTGGCCAGCTCGATGCGCTTTTCGCCCAGGGAGTTGGCGGGCACGGGCAGCACCTGGAGGTTGTAGGAAGGATCGATCTCCTTTAAGGCGGCCACGTAGGTGCGCACCACGCCGTCGTTGTCGATGGTGCCCATGGCGGTGCCGTTGGAGAGCTTCTGCGCCCACTGGTCCTTGGAGTTGGTGGCGTAGTCATGGTCCAGCAGGTCGGCCGCGTACAGCTTGTTCAGGTACTCGAGCACCAGCTTGAACTCTTCGTGTGCGGGGCCGTAGTACCACTGTCCGCCCTTGTCGGCGTCAAAGTACATGGAGGAGCCGGAGCCCAGAGGGTAGGATACCCTGTCCATGAACTTGCGGGTGCCGGAGCGGCAGGTCAGGCCTACCATGTCAGGCTCACCCTGCTTGATGGTGAGCATCGCTTCGTACAGGTCGTCAAAGGTCTCGGGAGCTTCCAGGCCGTACTTCTCCAGCAGGTCGGTGCGGAAGTTGAACAGGTTGCCGCTGCGGCGCACGAACTTGTTGATGCGCTGGAGGGAGGGCGCGGAATAGAAGTCGCCGTCCACGGTCAGCATCCTGAGGCTGGGGTTGGCGTTGAGCTTCGCGAAGAGGTTGGGCATCTCGTCTTCGTAATCGGAAAGGTTCACGAACATGCCTTTGCGGGCGAAGTTCCTGACGTCTGAGGTGGACACCAGCATGATGTCGGGCATGTCGTTGTTGTTGATGCGGGTGGTCTTGATGTCGTTGTAGTTGGCGGAAGGCGGCGCTTCCACCACCAGTTTGATGTTCAGCTTCTCTTCGATGGTCTTGAGCTTGATGGTATCGGTCTTGATGGGCTGAAGGGCGTTCTCGCCGCGCATCACGGTGATGGTCGTGAGCTCGTCGGTCAGCCAGCTGTCCTCGGCAAAAGCGACGGGCATGGCAGCCAATACCAGTATCAGCGCCAGCAACAGGGAAAGCAGCTTCGTTTTCCTCATTTGGGTCTCCTCCTATATTTATTCAGCGAAGCATCGCTCCGCAAAATATGCTTCGTATACCTCTCATGCCTTTGTTTTTTTGTTTCTCCCGTTCTGCTCTTATCCGCAGGGGCAGCTTTGCCGCCTTGAGGATGCTTTTTTACGAAGGACAGTTTACCGTCCGAGAGTAAAAAAGCTTTCCTTGCGCTTTTTGCGCCCGTGAGCGGCAGTGAATAACAGCCCAGTGGGCTGTTAGAGCCGCGAGCGCCACATGGGTCGGAAAAGCCCGCAGGGTTTTCAGTAAAAAGCGTGCCTTTTTCCTGCGGGGCGGTTACGGATTGCCACGTGTCACTGTCGTGACACTCGCAATGACGCCTCGGCGGAAAAGGGGTACGGATTGCCGCGCTCCCTGCGGTCGCTCGCAATGACGCTTCGCTAAGGCGGTTACAGATGCGCAAGCCCCGCAGGAAAAATCGTTCCCTGTTGATCGAAATGGATTTTCAATTCATTTCGATCAAAGGCTTCAGCCTTTTACGGAGCCTATCATGACTCCGGTGACGAAGTACCTCTGCACGAAGGGATACACTATGAGTATGGGCAGCGTGCTCACGATTATGGTGGCGGCGCGCATGGTGCGCTCCGACACCACGAAAGCGGAGGTGCCCGTACCGACGGACTGCAGTTCCTCGCTGGCGATGCCCGCCACCAGCAGGTTCCTTAAGTGTATCTGCATGGGGTACATGTTCTTGTTGCGGATGTACATCATGGCGTCGAAATAGGAATTCCAGTGGCTCACAGCGTAGAACAGCACCATGGTGGACAGTGTGGCCTTGGAAAGGGGTATCACTATGCTGAACAGGATCTTTACGTCGTTGGCACCGTCCAGTTGGGCGGACTCTATGAGCGAATCCGGCAGGGAGGAAAACGCCGTGCGGATGATTATCATGTTGTAGGTGGAGATCGCCCCGGGCAGTATGAGCGCCCAGATCTTGTCCATCAGCCCGAACTTGCTGACCGCCAGGTACATGGGCACCATGCCGCCGGAGAAGAACAGCGTCACCGTGACCATGGCGGTGTAGAACTTGCGGGCGCAGAAGCTTTTGCGGGTGAGCGGATAGGCGCACAGGCAGCTCATGATTATGTTCACCGCCGTGCCCAGCACCGTGTAGATCACGGAGTTGCGCATATAGAGCATTATGTCGCCCTTGAATATGCTTTTGTAGGTCTCCAGCGTGATGTTTACCGGCAGCAGGCTCACCTCGCCCCGCATCACGTTCATGCCGTTGCTTATGGACACTATCACCGTCAGGTACAGCGGGTACAGGGTGATCAGCATCATAAGAAACATCAGCGCGTAGTTGAACCCCACGAACAGGCTCCGGGAGACGCCGCCCTCGCGGATGGCGGGGCGCTTTTTCGCGTTTGCCTTGACCGTCATACGCCCGCCCTCCTTACCACAGGGACGTTTCCGTGGCTCTGCGCGATATGGCGTTGGTCACGGTAACGAACAGAAGGGAGATCAGGCTCTGGAACAGGTTCACGCCCGTGGCGTAACTGAAGTCCGCCTTCACTATGCCCCTTTGGTACACGTAGGTGGAGATCACGTCCGCCACCTGCTGGTTGCCGCCGTTCATCATCAGCCAGATCTTCTGGAAGGACACGTTCATTATGCGGCCCATGGCGAGGATCAGCATTATGACTATGGTGGGCAGTATGCCGGGCAGCGTCACGTGCAGGGTCTGCTTCCAGCGCCCCGCGCCGTCTATCCTCGCGGCTTCGTACAGCTGCATGTCCACACCGGAGAGCGCCGCCAGGTAGATTATGGAGTCCCAGCCGATATTGGTCCACACGTTGGAGCCTATGTACAGCGGGCGGAACCAGCCCGCGGCGGTCAGAAACGCCTGCTGCTCGGCTCCTATGCCCTTGAGTATGGTGTTGACTATGCCGGTGGAGTTGAACATGTCGTTTATCATGCCAACTATGACCACCACGGACAGGAAATGGGGCAGATACGTGATGGTCTGCACAGTTTTTTTGTACGCCATCGACCCCACTTCGTTAAGGAGCAGGGCGAAGATCACTGGCGCGGGAAAGCTGATTATCAGGTTGGTAAGGTTGAGCGTTATGGTGTTTACGAACACGCGCCAGAAGTACATGTCGTCGAATATCATCCGCATGTACCTAAGGCCGTACCACGGGCTGCCCCAGGTGCCTTCCTTGGGCATGTAGTTCTTGAACGCCACCAGTATCCCGAACATGGGATAGTAGCAGAACATTATGTAGTACACCGTGGGCAGGAGCATGATGAGGAAAAGCCATCTGTCGCGTTTGACGGCTTTTATAGCCCGGTTCGGCAGCGAGTTTTTATATGCCCTGACGGGCGCTGAAGCGGTCATTCCTGCCTCCTTCGCCGGTAACTGCCGGGATCGCAAACTCATGAAAAACCATGAAAAAAAGATATCGCGCGACTGTATCTTATCACAGCCGCGCGACCCGTGTCAATACGTCACGCCTTAATATTCAGCTAAAATATACTAATATTCCTTGCTGAAAAAGCTAAATTTTTACTATCTCTCCAGCCTGAAGGAGGCGAAGCAGATCCTTTCCCGGTTCCAGGTGTATACGACGTACAGCGTGCCGTCTTCCCCCGCGATTATGGAGGGATATGCGAAGGAGCCCGCCTCCGTCTCCAGGTCCCACACGCGGGTGAACGTGTCTCCGCCGTCCGTGGAGACGGCTATGCTCAGCGGCGTGCGCGCGCCCTTGTAGAAACCCGGGTAGTTGTCGCGGGGGTTGTACGCCAATACCAGCGTGCCGTCACTCAGCTGCGCCAGGTCTATGCCGGAGTTGTTGTTGGGCAGCCCCGTATCGTAAGCCAGGCTCCAGCTTTTGCCGCCGTCAGCCGAATCGCTCCTGTATATGCGTGAAGAGGTGGAGCGGCACAGCATGTGCACGCCTTTTTCGTCCTCCCACAGGGTTGGCTGGATGATGCCCTTGCCGAATATCATGTGTATGTCGTAGGGGCGGTGGATAAGCTGCGTGTTGGCGGTGCCGGTGGCGGACAAAACCACCCGCCGCATGGGCACCGGCGCGCTCTTTTCCCAGGTGCTGCCGCCGTCTTCGGAGATGTCCGTGAACGCCTCCCACAGGTTGGCGCTCTCTACCGACGCGGGCGCCAGTATCGTGCCGTTTTTAAGCCGGATGGGTTTGTTTTTCACGGGACCGCGCCCGCCGCTTTCGTCCCCCGGCACCACTTCTCTGGGTTCGGTAAACGTGTTTCCCCCGTCCGTGCTGTCCATATACCAGGTCTGCCAGATGGGGATCTCCTGCCCCGCCTTGAAAAACAGGCGTATGCGGCCGCCGCCCAGGTCGAACAGCACCGGGTTCCACATGGGCACGTCCTTAAAGTCGGCCAGCTTCACGGGCGCCTGCCAGCCTTCCCCCGTGCGGCGGGAGAGCCATATGGCGGTGTCGGGAGCGTGCTCCCAGGTGCCGGCGAAATACGCGCAGAGTATGTCCCCGTTTTCGAGCTTTACCAGCGTGGAGGCGTGGCAGCTGTCGAAGGGCCGCGCTTCCTCCATAAGGAATTCCTGTCTGAGATCCGCAAGCTTCATGGCAATACCTCTCCGTTATTTAAGAAAGTCTTTCCTTTGGGGGGTGAACACGTCCAGCAGCGCGCCCTTTTCCAGGCACAGGGTGCCGTGCTCCGCGCCGCCGGGCACCACGATGGAATCCCCGGGTTTGAGCTCGTATTCCTCGTCGCCCAGGGAGTAGATGAATTTCCCGCTCAAAGCGTAGGAGATCTGGGTGTGGGGATGGGTGTGCCTGTCTCCCCGGGCGCCCTTTTCAAAGCCGACCTCCACCGCCATCATTTGGGCGTTATGGGCGAGCACCCGGCGGGTCACGCCGCCGCCCAGGTCCTTTACGGTCACGTCTTCACGCTTTACAAAAGCCATAAACTGTCCCTCCCGCCGTGTTCCGGCTGATCCGTACCGGGTCTTTTTTTCTATTCTATCACACCCGCGGGAGTTTGACAACCGCAAAACCCTAAGCGGACGCATTCGCGCGCTCAAAAAAATAACTGAACTTTTCAAAGTTTTTACTAAAAAATGTTCGGAAATTTGCTTGTAATAGGGCCCCGTCGGTGTTATCATTAGCCCGTGATTGGAAAAATCACGAACATTTGACCATTACAGGAGGAAGATCATGAAGAAGCTTACGGCTGTGCTGCTGGCGCTGGTGCTGGCTGTGTCCGTGTTCGGCGCGTTCGCCGAGGAACAGGAAAAGATCTCCATCAAAGTTCTCGTTCTGCCCAAGTTCGAGGTGGGCGGCATGGGCGCCGACTTCCCCGGCGAGGCTCAGTATTACTTCGAAGCCTACTGCGAGGGCGGCGAAGAGTACGACGTTCCCGGCAGCTTCCAGGGCAACAAGCTCTACGTTAAGGACGGCGTGGCGCTGTGCGTGACCGGCATGGGCAAGGTAAATGCCGCGGTCACCCTGATGACCCTGCTCACCGACAGCCGCTTCGATTTCTCCGACGCTTATATCATTTCCACCGGCTGCGCGGGCTCCGCGTACGAGTACGGCGTGATGGGCGACGTGTTCCTCATCACCGCCGGCGTGGACTTCGACCTGGGCCACCATGCCGACGCCCGCGAGATGATCACCGACAGGCAGAACACTTGGTTCTACGATCCCAGCTTCGATTCCGCCGCTTACAAGCTCTTCAACCAAGAGCTCATGGCCAAGCTGTACGACCTGGTAAAGGACGTCAAGCTTGAGACCACCCCCAAGACCCTCAACTTCATGTCCGTGACCTTCGACGGCGCCGAGTGGGCCGTCCGTGAGCCCAAAGTGCTGCGCGGCACCACCGTCACCGGCGACAACTACTGGAAGGGCATGTACGACCACTCCAACGCCATCCTGATGTGCGAGACCTACGGCGCGCCCGATCCCTACGCCGTGACCGAGATGGAAGACATGGGCATCGCCGTGGCCGCCGACCGCATGGGCATGCTTGACCGCGTGATCGTGCTGCGCGACAGCGTGAACATGGACGTGTTCATGAATGGCGCCTCCCCCGAGAGCCTGTGGGACGAGCACTTCGACGACTCCCTCGCCTCCGAGGACAGCGTGGAATCCGCCGACATCTTCGCCACCGCCATGAAGAACAACTTCGCGGTCGGCAAGGTGATCATCGACGCCATTCTCAACGGCGAAGTCTGATACACCGCTTATAAACGAAAGCTGCCGCGGGCTGTCCCCGCGGCAGTCTTTTTTGCCCTCCGCGCGCGCCGGAAATTGACAAATCCGCCTTTACGCTGTACAATAATGTTTTGCGTGTTTGATTTACGGAGATAAAATAAGATGGGATTTTTAAAGCGTAAAGACCTGGTGTTCGCCTACGGTCAGATACTTCTGGGCTGCCTGATCGGCGGCGCGGCGTATCCCCTGTTCATGACCCCCAACAACATCGCCCCCGGCGGTGTGACGGGCATAGGCGTCATACTCAATTACCTGTTCGGGCTGCCCGTCGGCACGGTGTCGCTGGTGCTGAACGTGCCTCTGTTCATAACCGGCTACCGCTACATGGGCAGGATATTCGCCTTCCGCAGCCTGCTGGCGACGGCGCTGTTCAGCGTGCTGATCGACATACTGCCCCTTAAGCCCATGACGGACGACCTGCTGCTGGGCTGCCTGTTCGGCGGCGTATCGCTGGGCATCGGTCTGGGGCTGATACTGAGGGGCGGCGCCACCACCGGCGGCACTGACATGCTCGCCCGCATGGTGCACAGCCGCTTCCCCACCGTGACCGTGGGCACGTTCCTGTTCGCCTTCGACTTCCTGGTAGTCGTGGCGGCAGGCTTCGCCGTGGGCACCCAGCAGGCGCTGTACGCCATAATCAACATCTACGTGTCCGGCCGCGTGATAGACCTGGTGATGATGGGCTTCTCCGGCAACAAAGCGTGCTTTATCATATCCGCCAAGTGGCAGCAGATCACCGACCGCCTGCTCAAGGACCTGGGCCGCGGCGTCACCCAGCTCAAGGCCCGGGGCGCGTACACCATGGACGAAAAGCCCGTGGTGCTGTGCGTGATCTCCCGCCAGGAGGTCACCACCCTGAAGCGCATCGTCGAAAACGAGGACCCCCTCGCCTTCATGTTCATATCCGACGCCCACGAAGCCATCGGCGAAGGCTTCTCGGCGATAAACGAGAAGTGACGCGATCAAATATAAAACGCGGAGAGTAAAACCTCTCCGCGTTTTTGTTTCGGCAAAACACGCTTATTCCCCGTCAAATCCCGGCTTTTTCACGTTGGGCGCGTCGAGCTTTTCCATACGGCAGTCGGGCTTCGCCCAGTGCACGGCGTTTTTGATGACCGTCTGCACGTCGGGGTTGTAATAGATGGGGAAGGTCTCGTGGCCGGGCTGGAAATAGAAGATCTTGCCCGCGCCCCTGCGGT
>JAEEGL011491496.1_pt1 | contig 42678 bp, 34 predicted proteins | sample 9134231 | NCBI WGS metagenome assembly JAEEGL01 (sample SAMN16246548, study PRJNA631951) | gut metagenome | biome: gut microbiome; feature: rumen; material: fiber-attached | host: Bos | place: Iran: Karaj | collected 2018-10 | reverse complement strand
CTCCACGGGAGGGGCTGGGGGTGGGTCTAAGTCCTTCATCGAGTTCGAGGGCGTGCGTCAGGGAGCGGACTTCTACTTGAACGGGCATCACCTGGGCTTCAGCGACAATGGCGTGATGGCGTGCGGTTTTGATCTGACGCCTTATATCACAGACGGGGAGAATGTACTGGCCGTACGCTGCGACAATTCATGGACGTATCGCGACCGCGTACGCAACAGTCGTTACCAGTGGAACGACCGCAACTTTAATGCCAACTACGGCGGCATACCCAAGAACGTGTGGCTCCACATCACGGACAAACTCTATCAGACGCTGCCGCTTTACTCGGACCTCGGCACGACGGGCACTTACGTCTATGCCACCGACTTCGACATAGCAGGTCACAAGGCTGTGATTCATGCTGAAAGCGAAGTGAAGAACGAGGACTGCCGCGAACGGTCGTTCACATTCTTCGCTAAAGTGCTCGATATGGACGGCAAGGAAGTGGCTCATCTTGACGGTGAGCGTGTGACGATGAAGCCTGGTGAGACGCGCACGGTGTCTGTGGCCAAGGAGGTCAGTGGACTACACTTCTGGTCTTGGGGCTATGGCTACCTATATACCGTCAAGACTTTACTGAAGACCGACGACGGTTCAAAGATTGATGATGTCATCACCCGCACAGGTTTCCGTAAGACGCGCTTCGGCGAAGGCAAAATCTGACTGAACGACCGTGTGATGATGGTACACGGCTACGCGCAGCGCACGTCCAACGAGTGGCCGGGCGTGGGTCTCAGCGTGCCCGCTTGGCTAAGCGACTACTCGAACGGACTGATGGTGGAATCGGGCGGGAATATGGTGCGTTGGATGCACGTGACGCCATGGAAGCAGGACATAGAGTCGTGCGACCGCGTGGGATTGCCACAAGCCATGCCCGCAGGCGATGCCGAGAAGGATGTGGAAGGGGCACGCTGGGAGCAGCGAACGGCTCTGATGCGCGATGCCATCATCTACAACCGCAACAATCCCTCCATCCTCTTCTATGAGAGCGGCAACGAAAGCATCAGCCGCGAGCACATGCTGGAAATGAAAGCCATTCGCGATGAGTATGACCCACATGGTGGACGTGCCATCGGCAGCCGCGAGATGCTTGACATTGATGAGGCAGAGTATGGCGGCGAGATGCTCTATATCAACAAAAGCAAAAAGCACCCTATGTGGGCGATGGAGTACTGCCGTGACGAGGGCCTGCGCAAATACTGGGACGAATACAGCTATCCCTACCATCGCGAGGGTGACGGCCCTCTCTATCGCGGCAATCCCGCCGTGGAGTATAACCATAATATGGATGCGTTTGCCGTTGAGATGGTACGTCGCTGGTATGACTACTGGCGTGAGCGACCTGGAACCGGTACCCGCGTCTCCAGCGGTGGCGTAAAGATTGTCTTCAGCGACACGAACACTCACCATCGTGGCGAGTCGAACTATCGCACAAGCGGTGTCGTTGATGCTATGCGCATTCCTAAGGATGCGTTCTTTGTGCATCAAGTGATGTGGAACGGATGGGTGGAGCCGGAAGAGGCAAGGACCTATATCGTGGGGCATTGGAGCCTCACCCCCGACCCCTCTCCAAAGGGCGAGGGGAGTGATTTGAAGAAGCCTGTGTATGTCGTCTCGACGGCTGACGAGGTGGAACTTTTCCTCAACGGAAAATCGCTGGGTAAGGGCAAACAGAGTTACCGCTATCTATTCACTTTCGACAGCGTTCCTTTCGAGCCGGGAACGCTCGAAGCTGTAGGCTCTGATGGCAGCCGCTATAAGCTTGAGGCCGCTGGCGAACCCTATCAACTGCGACTGAAGGCTATCGAAAACCCCGTTGGCACCAAGGCCGACGGTGCTGATATGGTGCTTTTTGAGGTAGAGGTTGTTGACCAACAGGGCCGTCGTTGTCCCTTGGATGACCGCATCATCAACTTCCAGCTTTCAGGTGAAGCCACTTGGATAGGCGGCATTGCCACCCGTAACAACCAACAGCTGCAACAACCCGACGAGAACCGCTCTGCGGAACTGCTCGATGCTGCCGCTACGAAGAACGTCTCCGATAACTATGTCGGTGCGATGTCGCTGCCTGTGGAATGTGGTGTGAACCGTGTGCTTGTGCGCACAACCACGGACGCTGGGCCAATTCGTCTCACAGCCAGTGCCGAAGGCGTGAAGCCAGCAGATATCATTGTGAATTCACAATGGACCGCTCGGCGCGAAGCGACGCTTGACCCTTCAAGAATTCACAATGGACAATTAAAAAGGGGTGAGACACCATCTACGCCTTCTTTTACTGAGCAGGCGCGTAGTATCAAGATTGCCTCAGCCACTGCCGGATACGACAGCGAACACGCAACCCGTAGCTTTGACGACAACGAACTCTCTGAGTGGAAGAACGACGGATGGCTCTCTACGGCTTGGATTAGCTACAAGTTAGCAGAGAAGGCCGTCATCGACGACATCTGCATCAAGCTCACAGGTTGGCGTCTGCGCAGCTATCCCCTCGAAATCTACGCAGGTAAGAAACTAATCTGGAGTGGTGAGACAGAGCGCAGTCTCGGCTACATCCATCTGACGCCCACCAAGCGCATCAAAACCAATGAAATCACAATCCGCCTGAAAGGTGCTGGTAAGGATGAGGATGCTTTCGGCGGTATCGTTGAAGTGGCCGAACCCGCAGCGGGCGAGCTCGATCTGTTCAAAGCCAAGAACGGTGGCGACACCAAGAACGAACTCCGCATCGTGGAAATAGAATTCAACACAACATTACGATGATAATTAAAGGTATTGATAGATGAGAAAGATTGTAATAATATTGGCTGTGTTAGGCGTGGGTTTTGTGCTGACGGCGTGCAATGGCGGGAAACGGGATGCCATTGGACAAACGGAAGTGCTCATTGAGACATCCGAGGGTGACATTGTGGTCAGGTTGTACGACGACACGCCGCTTCACCGCGATAACTTCGTGCGCAATGTGAAGGCCCGGATCTATGACGGCATCCTGTTCAACCGCATCGTACCCGACATGGTGATACAGGCGGGTGACACATCCCTAAGGATACAAGAGGACAGGATCCCCACCCATGAGGGAGGGGATGGGGGTGGGTCTTCCATTCCCGCAGAAATTGTCTATCCACGCCATTTCCACAAGCAAGGCGCCCTGGCCGCAGCCCGCGAGCCGGACAGCATAAACCCGCAACGCGCCTCAAGCGCCCTGCAATGGTACATCGTGACTGGCAAAAAGCAGACAACGGCTCAGCTAGCAGAGCTGCAAGCCCTGCTCTACGAAGCCAAGGTGGCAGCCCGCTTTGAGCATCTGCAACGCGAACATGCCGACGAGTTGGCGGCGCTGAAAGCGTCCAACCATGCGGCGCAGCAGGATTTGCTGAACCGTCTGCAAACAGAAGCAGAGGAGGCGCTGGCCAAGAACCCTCCTGCGCCGTTCAACGAAGTGCAGAAGCAGACCTATGCCCGCATAGGTGGTGCACCACATCTGGACGGCGAATATACTGTCTTTGGGGAGGTCGTGGAAGGTATGCCCATCGCGCTTCGCATCGGGCGCACACCCGTTGACGCGAAAGAGCACCCCCGTCGTCCCGTTCACATCAAACGCATCACCATCAAATGATGAAGATAACAGATATGAGAATCATTATAACACTGCTTCTCCTGGCGATGGTCGGGGGAGTTCGTGCAGAGTCACTGGACGAGGAGCAGGCGCGCTATGCGGCAGCCTCATTCTTCAGTCCGGCCTCGCCGAGTACGAAGCTGAAAGCTAAGGGCCGACAGTTGGCACTAAAGACCCGAGGACACGAGAGTGGGTATTATGTGTTCGAGCGTCCCGAGGGCGGTGTGGTGTTCGTGGCAGACGATGATGCCATCGGGCGCACGGTGCTGGGCTATACGGACCAGGGCGGCTACGATGCAGAGAACCTGCCAGTGGGCTTGCAGGACTGGCTGCGGCAGGTGACGGTGCTCATGCAGGCTGTGCACGAGGGTAAGATCAAGAACACGGATGTGCGCCGTAAGGCTGGCAAGGTGGTCGTGCAGGCGTTGGTTAGCACGCGATGGAATCAGGGCTCGCCGTATAATAACTTATGCCCTATGCTCGATGGGAAACGATGCATCACGGGCTGTGTGGCAACGGCGATGGCACAGGTGATGAACTATTGGCGCTGGCCCCGCCACGGCTACGGCTCCGTGTGGTATGAGGATTCAGGCTGCGGCCAGACGCTGATGCAGGATTTATCGGAGAATGAATATGATTGGGACCACATGCAAGAGCAATATACAAGCACGGCTGATGGGGTGGAGGCGACGGCTGTGGCCACGCTGATGCGCGACTGCGGCTATGCCGTGCACATGCATTATACTCCTACGGAGAGTGGTGCAAATGTGTCAGCCTATACCATGCAACAATATTTTCACTATAGCGCAATAGCCAAGGACAGGTATGTGAATCACTACCCAGAAGATATGTGGCATGAGTTTATCCGTGCAGACTTGGAGGCAGGACGTCCAGTGTTGTACAGCGGACAGAGCACGGCAGGCGGTCATGAGTTCATCCTCGACGGCTTTGACACCGAGGGCTACTACCATGTCAACTGGGGCTGGGGTGGCTATCAGGACGGTTGGTTTATGCTGACGAACCTGAACGGCTTCAACGAGGAGCAATGGATGATCAATAGTCTGGAACCAGATTACACGGATGATGATGCGTCATTTTCCTACACGCTCAGCGCTGACGGAACTCTGACCATCAGCGGAACGGGGATGATGCCCCAGGAGTATGCGATGGCAACGGCTCCATGGAAGGAAAGCAGTGCGCAGGTGCGCAAGATAGTCATCGGCGAGGGCATCACGAGTATTGTGGACTATTTTGGTAAGGAAGATACTTATACGCATCGTTTTACCAATTTGGCGGAGATTGTGTTGCCCGAGGGGCTGAAGAGTATTGGGTATTATGCGTTTTACGAAGCTGATGCCCTGACCTCTGTTCAGATACCCTCTACTGTCGTGAGCATGGATAATGCTTTTTACAATTGCAGCCATCTGACATCGCTTCATTTGCCTAAAGGCCTTGAAGGATATGATGACTATGTGCCCAGTCTCGCAAGATTGTCTGTAGATGAGGATAACCCCTGGCTGAGCGTGGAAGATAACATCCTGTATTCCAAGGACGGGCGGTGTCTGCTCTATGCCCCGAATGGCTTGTCGAGGGTGGTGATTCCTGAATATGTTGAAGAACTGTATGATGATAACTTGTTCCGTGGTGTTCCCCTGTTCTTCAAAAGTAAGAAAGCTCCAGCGTTGCCTTATTACGTCGGTACCTACAACGTTAGTACCATGTATGTTCCTTATGGATCCACGGGATACACGACTTGGACGGATCTGCTTTCAACAGGCTGGAAAATAGTGACCTATACGGACCTAAACTATTTCCTGAATGCCAAGATTAATTGGTCGTTGCAAAGCGGTACGCTCACTATTGACGGATGGGGAGAGATGTGGTATGAGGATTATGGTTATCAGAATGCCCCGTATTATGAGCAACGTAGCCAAATACAGAAACTCGTTGTGAATGAAGGCGTGACGCGCCTGTGCGAAGATGGCTTTTGGGACTATTATAATATGACGGAAGCCGAACTGCCAGCAACCTTGTCCGTAATCCGTGGCTGTTGCTTCGGATACGCTGGCGTCAAGACCATCACCTGTCACGCTACAAAGACTCCCACACTGTATGGAAGTGTGTTCATGCAGATGCCGGAGAACGGAACCTTACGCGTGCCCGAGGGGGCTAACTACTCAGCATGGCTTGAAGCGTTGCCGTCGGGATGGACAATTGAGTATTTTACACCGGAGCCTCAGATTCAAGCTACGCTCTATGATGGTGAACAGGGGGTGAAAGACTTAAGCGAATGGGAGAAACTGCTGGAGAAACATCCGAATGCCATCGGCGTTGTAGCGGTCGGGAGCGAGTATCTGGCTCATTCGACGCGCAATCTGCTCGTGGCAGGAACAACATCAGGAGAAGGCTATACGTGTCCGTACTTCCGTTTGACTGACTTGACATCGGGCTATTCCTCTGCGGCGAAGGCTCCCCAGACAGGGCTTGCAGTGCCTGCGGCATTCACAGTGAAGAGCGGTGAATACAGCCGTAGGCTCTATGTAGGGTTCAACACAGCTTGCCTGCCCTTTGCTATTAGCGAAGAGGCTCTCCCCGAGGGTTGCAGGATGTATGCCTATAGCCATTTCGACAACGAGAACAATGATGCGGTGTTCGTGGCGCAAGACGCGACGGAGGCCGGGTGTGCGTGCTTCATTACGAGTGAGGAGAATGTCGTGTGGCAGGCAGACCTCGCGGGCGTGACCATCGCCCCCGTGGAGCCGTCGGCGCAGGACGACAATATGCGTGGCACCTTCGTTACGACAGACGCTTATCAGCACATCGGCTACAACCCCAGAGCGATTGACAACGTCTTTGCGCCGTTGGAGCAGTACCTACATCCCTTCCGCGCCTGCTTCCTGATGACCGCATCGGCAGGAAGCAAGCTGTGCATCCGACTCATGGATGATGCCGATGGCATTGGAACAATGAAGAATGGACAATGGAAATTGGACAATGGAAATTGGACAATGGACAATGGAGAATGGGGAGAGGGACAGAGCGGAATCTTCACTTTGGACGGTAAGTGCCTCGCTTCCCCCAGAAAAGGACAGCCTTATATCAAAAACGGAAAACTATGGATCAAATGAAAACAAAATATAGCCTCATATTCACGTTAGCTGCCACCCTCGTTCTTGGCATCAACTGTGGCGGCGGCGATGATCAACCGACACCCAATGATCAGGCGCAGAATGGAACGGGTCAACCCTCGGCACCGACGATTCAAGTGCCTACGATAGACGAGAGTTCGATTACTTGCGATATGGAAACTAAGACCATCTATTTCCACGGCACGCGTCCTGCCGGAACGAGGTTCGAGGTGGAGGTTTGCGGCCCCGGGGATGCCACGGAGGTGCAGCAGCTGGATGTGCTGTACAATGCCATAGGAAAGTTCTTCTATGCCTACCTTGTGGATATGCAGCCTGGTGCTACCTATACTTACTTTATTATTGGCTACGACAGCAAGGGAAAAGAGTCGTTCAAATCGGCAGAAAATACATTCACCATGCCGAAGGAAGCTTCCCCGCAGCCGCCCGTGACCTCAGGTATCCAAGCTTATGCCCCCACGACGCTACACGGCACCGACGGATATCTAGAGGGGGAGGTTATTACCACGGCGATGGAATACAGCACAGACGGTGGCGAGATGTGGACGGCTGTCACCGAGGCTGGATTCATACGGAATCTTGCTCCCGGAAAGGTGCAGCTCCGCTGGGCCGAGACTCCCCCGACCGAAGCCGGTATGGCGGCTGAGGTGAAGGTGCCGGAATACCACAGCAACACCGACCCCGAGGGAACCGGAGGCTCCTCGGAGGGCATGAGAGCAAAGCGAGACGTTATTCGCCGATGAGCTTCTGAGCCCACTCTTCCATGAGGGGGGAGATGCGGTCGTAGGGTATCGTATCGGTAGGCATACCGATAGCATAAGGCCCAATCTCATACTGCTGATAGATGACAACAACGCCGTTGTCCACGAAATAGGGGGGCGTCACGGGGAGGGCAACGTCTGTATTCTCGTCCCAATCGCAATAGTCGCTAAGCATTTCCACCAGGATATCGTTGAAAGATTGCTTCGCGTCAGGACGTATGATGTCCCAAGAGAGCTTTTTTCCATCGCTCTTGAGGAATGTGGAACCCCTGTCGCTGGATGCGGGATGTGCACCGCCTAAATCCAGATAGGTGGAGAGGGAATAGGTGACGTACAGCGGAGTCTCATAGGTCTTCTCCATTACGGCGTCGAACTCCATTTCTCCGGTGAGGGAATAGGGCTGGTCTTGTCGCAAGGTGTCGCAGAGCGCTTTGCCGTAGAAATCCACGATAGCCTGCATGTCGGAGACATCGCCCGTATAGGAGCCGCCTAGCTGCTCGTTCATCCATTCGCCGACGGCTTGGCTCAGGGCAGGCTCAGGCACCTCGGCTTGGAGGGTGCAGTTGATGGAATCCTGACTAAAATAAAAGTTCGCGATGGAACCTGGCTGCTGTTCCTTGGGGCTGTTGCAGGCCATAAAGAGGAATAACAGGCAAAGGGGTAGTAGAGGAGCTTTTGTTTTCATGAGAGATGTAGTATTAAATGGAGTCATTGGAAATGATGTCGAGAGTGTCGGTAGGTTGGACCTCAAGGGAGTCGATCTGTTCGACGGGTTCGGGGCTATGAGCGTTATCCATGCCAGTGCAAATGAAGAGGATGACCAGATTCAGGCACAAAAGTACGATGGATACGATACTGCCCAAGAAGATGCCGAGAGCGTGCCACCATTTGCGCTGAATCAGGGCGCTGAGGAGTAAAACTAACTGGCAAAGCAAGAGCAGGAAGCCGATTATCAGGAAGGCGTCGAACAGCCATCTAGGCAAGATGGCGAAGAAGAAAGAGCCTGCGCCAGAGATGACGAGGGTAAGCAACGGCGGCAAATACCACCAGCGTGTCAGTGTTAATGGTTTTTCTGCCATACTTCTATAAGTTGATTTTCTAAATAGCGTTTGATGGCTGAGCAGCCGTGTGAAATATCTCTGGATTCAGATGCCGTGTAGATTGTGCCGCCTTCCAGCTCACAGCGGAAGCTCCACGATGGTGGTCCGCCCAGCATATGAGGAACTTCGGGGAAGGATGGCGGGGTGGGGTAGTCGGTCAGTTCCTGATAGATTTTATATTCTTCTATCATGGCACGGACCCGTTGCAGGACGCTGTCTGCGACGACAGTCTTGACGAGCTCTTCCCGCACATAACCGCTGAGTATCATCGCGCCTGATGCTGTATCACGCTCTATTTGACGGAGGACGGTGGTGGGTCTCGACGATCCGGACTCTTCATAGAAGAGGTTTAGGATGTTTCCCGTCGGCATCGTGCGCTGTTGGGCTTCCTGGCGACGCTGGAGCATGAGGTCGCAGTATGTTCTCAGCTCAGAGTAGCGGCTCCTCGCTTCCCACATCTGCCGACTAGTATATTCATAGAGCTCCAGCAGCTTGTTCCTGTCATAGTTCTTGAACTTCTTTTCGTCTTGAGGTTCTAAGATCATCTGGTGATCCCTGATCCACTCTCCTTCGCGGAACCATTCCTCAATGACAGCCGTGTCCTGTTGATATTCCTCTGTGGAGCGTGAAAGGATTTTTTCGCAATAGCTGTAGGCGCGTAGGTCTGAGGCAATGATGTCTGGTATAGACTTCAACGGAGCATTGGCTAAGGAAATCAGACGTTCCACCGTAGCTTGGAATTCCTTTTTTTGCTCTTTCTTGCTTTTGGCCTGACCGAAAAGTGTCAAGGGTAGCATCATGGATAGCAGGGCTAAAGTAATAGTTAAGAAATGTCTTTTGCTCATAAGAAAAATGTTTTGATGGCGCAGATAACATCCTAAGGATGATGCGTCAGAATGATTTTAAATGTTGTTCAAACCAATTGGCGATACTGCGATAAAGGTGGAGGCGGGTGTTGCCGCCGTAGATGCTATGGTTGCGGTTCGTATAGACGAGCTGCATGAAGGGCTTGTCGGCTTGTACAAAAGCCTCGGTGAGTTCGGCAGTATTGCGTAGGTGTACATTGTCATCGGCGGAGCCGTGGCAGAGAAGCAAGGCGCCGCTGAGCAGGGGAGCGCGGGTGATGGGGTTGCGGTCGTAGCCTGTGGGGTTCTCCTTGGGCGTGCGCATATATCGCTCGGTATAGACGCTGTCATAGAAACGATAGCTGGTGACAGGAGCCACAGCCACACCGGCGGCGAAGACGGTACGTCCCTCGGTCATGGACATGAGGGTATTGAAACCGCCGTAGCTCCAGCCCCAAATGCCAATACGGGCTTTGTCGATATAGGGCAGAGACCCGAGGTAAAGGGCTGTCTCCACCTGGTCCTTGGATTCGAGGATGCCGAGGTTCAAGTAGGTCTGTTTCTCGAAAGCAGCACCACGACCACCCGTACCGCGACCATCTACGCAGACGCAGATGAAGCCCTTTTGTGCCATCATGTGCTCAAAGAGACATCCGCCCATATTGCCGACACTCCATGAGTCGAGCACCTGTTGGGAACCGGGGCCGCTGTACTGATACATGATGACGGGGTATTTCTTGGATGCCGAGAAGTCGGCAGGCTTGACCATATAACCATTCAACTCCACGCCCTCGCCAGTCTTGAAAGTGAAGAACTCGGGCTTTGCCAACTTTAAACCTTCAACTCTCAACTTTAAACTCTGATTGTCCTCCAGTGTTTTCAAAACCTTACCCGAACGGGCATCGTTGAGGGTGGTGACGGGTGGTGTGAAGATGTTGGAATAGACGTTGAGGAAGTATTTGAAGTTCTTGGAGAAGATGGCGCTGTTGGTGCCTTGTTCTTGGCTGAGTTTTGTCATCTTACCCTTAGAGTCTGTTTTATAAACTGATTGATAAATAGCTCCTTCGGGGTTGGCAGCGAAGTAGCAGTCTCCAGTCTGAGGATCGTAGCCATAGAATGCTTTCACGACAAAATTGCCTTGGGTGAGCGGTCGCTTCAGTGTGCCGTTGAGGTCGTAGAGGTAGAGTTGGTTGTAACCGCTGCGCTCGCTCATGAGCACGAAGCCGCCATCGAAGAGCTGCAGGTTCTTGTAAGGATCTTCGGTGACGTAGTTCTCTATCTGGTCGCGCACGATAAGCTTGCACTCTGTGGAGCGCGGGTTGGCCGTGTAGATGTCGAGGCGGTCCTGATGGCGGTTCTGTGTGAGCACGAGCAGGCGCTCAGGGTCGCTGGTGAAACGGATACGTGGAATGTAGCCGTCGGCGTCGAGTGGCAGTTTCATCTGTTGGATGCGGTGGCTCTTGATGTCATAGGAATGGACGCTGACGATGGCGTTCTGCTCGCCGGCCACGGGGTATTTATAGGAATAAGAGCCGGGGTATGTGGCGAACTCTTTGCGGTCGGGGTTGCTGCCGCGATAGAGTGGAAAGTCGAATTCAGGCACGGCGCTCTCGTCGTAGCGAATCCAAGCAAGCATGGTCGCGTCGGCATTGAAGTCGAGAGCGCAGGAGAAAGAGAACTCCTCCTCGTTAACCCAGTCGGGTTTGCCATTGATGACTTTGTTGTAGGCTCCGTCCTTGGTCACCTGCAGTTCGCTGTTGCCGAAGAGCAGTTTGACGAGGAAGATGTTGTTCTGTCGCACGAAAGCAATCATGGTGCCGTCGGGCGAGAACACCGGCACCTCCTGCGGGCCACCCGAGGAGAGCGGTTCGAGGGTGTGGTTGCGCACATTATATATATAATAGGTGGCGGTGAAGGAGTGGCGGTAGATACGGTTGGTCTCCGTCTGGATGAGGATGGTTTTCTCGTCGGGGCTCATGATGTAGCCGTCGATGTGGTCGAGACGGACGTTGCCTCTGGCCGTGGCAACATCGAAGAGAACCTCAGCCTGCTCGCCTGTCCGAAAAGAGTAAGCCACAATCTGGCGGGCATCTGCCGAGAGCTGGCTGTAGCGTTCACCGTCGGCCAAGGGGCGTACGCCGGTGATGGTGCGGGCGGCATACTGTCCGCGGGTAAGGGCTTCGAGGCTCAGCGTTTCGGCTGTCGTGGTCATCAGCCATGTGCATAAAACCAATAAGGAGAGAAGGAGCTTTTTCATTTGTTGGGTGTTTTTGTTGTCATTTCCGAAGGCAAAGGTAGCAATAATTTTACGATTTTACGATTTACTGTTTATTATTTCTTTGCTCCCATGACTTTTTTCTTGTTTTTCTTTGTTGGTTCAGAGGAAATCATGTATTTTTGTCGTGCTATTAACAAGAAACCTTATACTTAAACTTAAAACTGCGGTGGAGCCGCGCCTTAACTATGAAGATAGAAACTATTATGGCGAACCTGGAGGCCAAGCATCCGGGTGAGAAAGAGTACTTGCAAGCTGTGCGCGAGGTGCTCATGTCTATAGAAGAAGTGTATAACCAACATCCTGAGTTCGAGAAGGCAAAGCTCATCGAACGCCTGGTGGAGCCCGAACGCATCATCACGTTCCGTGTGCCGTGGGTCGATGACAAGGGCGAGGTGCAGGTAAATCTCGGCTACCGCGTGCAATTCAACTCGGCCATCGGTCCCTACAAGGGCGGCCTGCGCTTCCACGCCAGCGTGAACCTCAGTATCCTGAAGTTCCTCGGCTTTGAACAGACCTTCAAGAATGCCCTCACGACCCTGCCTATGGGCGGTGGCAAGGGCGGCAGTGACTTCAGCATCCGCGGCAAGAGCGATGCCGAAGTGATGCGCTTCTGTCAGGCTTTCATGAGCGAACTTTACCGTTACATCGGTCCTGAAATCGACGTTCCCGCCGGCGACATCGGCGTAGGTGCTCGCGAAATCGGTTATCTCTTCGGGCAGTACAAGAAACTGACGCGCGACTGGAGCGGTGTGCTCACCGGCAAGGGCCTTGAGTACGGCGGCTCGTTAATCCGTCCGGAGGCTACCGGCTTCGGCGGCTTGTATTTCGTGAATGAGATGCTGAATACCCACGGCAAGGACATCAAGGGCAAGACGGTGGCCATTAGTGGCTTCGGCAATGTGGCCTGGGGTGCTGCCACGAAGGCTACGCAGCTGGGAGCCAAGGTGATTACCATCAGCGGCCCCGACGGGTATATCTATGATCCTACGGGTATCTGCGGCGAGAAAATCGACTTTCTGCTGGAGCTCCGCAACAGCGGCAACGACATCTGCGAGCCCTATGCCGAGGAGTTCCCCGAAGCCAAGTTCTTCGCAGGCAAGAAGCCGTGGGAGGTGAAGTGCGACATCGCTCTTCCCTGCGCTACGCAGAACGAGCTTAACGGCGAGGATGCCCGTCAGCTCATCGCCAACGGTGTGCAGTGCGTGGGAGAAATCTCGAATATGGGCTGCACGCCCGAGGCCATCGATGCCTTCATCGAGGCGAAGATGATCTTTGCCCCCGGCAAGGCTGTCAACGCTGGCGGTGTCGCTACCAGTGGTTTAGAGATGAGTCAGAACGCCATGCACATCAGCTGGAGTGCCGAGGAGGTGGATCAGCGCCTGCATGGGATTATGCACGCCATCCATGCCCAATGCGTAAAGTACGGTACTGAACCCGACGGCTATGTCAACTACGTGAAAGGCGCTAATATCGCCGGTTTCATGAAGGTGGCCAAAGCCATGATGGCACAGGGTATCGTTTAAGATTTAAAAGTAGTAGCCTTTGGCCTTGATTTCCGTCCATACGCGGGAGTCAAGGCCAAAGCCGTTGTAAGCGGGGTCATGGGCTATGGCTTCGCGGATTTGTGTGGAGGAAATGTTGAAGAGGGGCGTGTTGACAAGCGTGACTCCATCGGGTAGGGAGGCTTCATCAAGTGGGAAGCCCGGGCGTGGATAGATGAGGATGCAGTGGTGTCGAAGAATTTCCTCGGAGTGGTACCATTGGGGAAAACGGTGCCAGTTGTCAGCGCCGATGACGAGTACGAAGTCCTGCTCGGGATGCTCCTTGCGCAAGGCTTCGAGGGTATTCACCATATAGGAAGGACGGGGCAGATGGAACTCAAAATCGCTGACGCGTAGGTGGTGCTTCCTTCCGACGGCCAGCCGGGCCAACTGCAGGCGTGCCTCATCGTCCAGCAATCCTGATGTCGGCTTCAGCGGGTTCTGCGGCGACACAAGAAACCATAATTCATCCACGAGGCCGTGGCTTACGAGCCACTGCCCCAAGGCCACATGCCCTGTGTGGATGGGGTTGAAACTACCGCCGTAGAGACCGATAACCATTTCTTTTCGATTAACGTTTAACGTTTAGCGTTTAGGGCTCTTGGGTAATCATCGTTTTATGTTAGACGTTAAACGACTATTAAGTGTTTAGAAAGTTGGTAATCGCGTTGTAGGCTTCGGCCTTGGCGGTTTCGAGGTCATCGTTGATGACGACGCGGTCGAAGCGCGGAGCAAAGGAGAGTTCATAGGCGGCGCGGTCGAGGCGTTGCTGAATGACTTCGGGTGAGTCGGTGGCACGTCCTTCGAGGCGCTGGCGCAGCGTTTCGATGCTGGGCGGTTGGATAAAGAGGCTCAGGGCCTTGTCGCCGAAGTATTCCTTCAACCGCATACCACCGTGTACATCGACGTCGAAAACCACGTTCTGCCCAGCAGCTAACTGCTTTTCAACCTGCGCTTTGAGCGTTCCGTAGAATCGGTCGGTATAGACCTCCTCGTACTCGATGAAGTCATCGGCTGCGATGTGGGCACGGAACTCTTCGGGCGAGAGAAAGAGGTATTCTACACCATGCTGCTCCTGCCCGCGCGGCGGACGCGTAGTGGCAGATACGGAAAAGAAGAGATTCAGTTCCTTGCGCGGCATCAGGCTGCCGATAATAGTGCTCTTGCCACTGCCCGAGGGAGCACAGAAAATGATGACCTTGCTCATATTACATCACATTCAATACTTGTTCCTTAATCTGCTCCAGCTCGTCTTTCATCTTCACCACAATGTTTTGCATCTCTGCAATATTTGATTTGCTGCCAGTGGTATTGATCTCGCGACCCATCTCTTGCGCGATGAAACCGAGCTTTTTGCCTTGTCCGTGACCGTTCTCCATCGTTTCGGTGAAGTAGCGCAGATGGTTGGCCAGACGCTGCTTTTCCTCGTTGATGTCGAGCTTTTCGATATAGTAAATCATTTCCTGCTCAAGGCGGTTCTTGTCGTACTGTGCCTCGGGGATAGACTCCAGTCCCTCGACGATGCGGGCGCGGATTTTCTCCACGCGTGCCTTTTCGTAAGGCTCGATCTGTTGGAGCAAAGCTCCGATATTGGCAATCTTCTCAGCAAACTTCTGTTGCAGGGCGGCACCCTCTTGACGGCGGAACTCCATGAGCGCGTTGATGGACTGCTCTGCCACGCTGCGTGCAACAGCCCATTCATCCTTGGTCAGCTCTACGGCCTCTGTGCGGGTGAGGACATCAGGCAGTCGGAGCAGGGTAGGGAACCATTGCTCTTCGGGTTCGGGGAGGGCAAACTCTTCGGACAACGCGCGGATTTGATTCACGTAGGATTTCACGATGGCGTGATTGATGGGTGCTGCAGCGTTGGCGTCGTCGCGCTCAATGTAGAGACTGAAATCCACTTTGCCGCGCTCCAACGTGGTGCTGATCATGGAGCGCAGTTCCATTTCCTTTTCGCGGTAAATGGGCGCGATGCGCGTCTGCAGATCCATGGCTTTGCTGTTTACAGACTTGATCTCGGCGGTAATCTTTTTGCCGTTGAATTCGGCAGAGGCCTTACCGTAGCCTGTCATAGACAATATCATAGTTGTTTAACGTTTAGCGTTTCAAGATTATTAGGATATCGCTCAACGTTGCGCCCAACTTTTCATTGCTAAACGTTAAACGTTAAACGAAAATCCGTGGCAAAGGTAGTAAAAAAACGTAAAACGGCCATTTAAATCATAAATAATGTGTACCTTTGTGCCCTAAATTACTTCTATGTCCTGTATTCTGCATATTGAAACTAGTACAAAGGTCTGTTCGGTGGCCGTGAGCGAGGATGCTCACGTCATCTTCGAACAGGCTGATCTCGAAGGGCCAAACCATGCCACCAAGTGCGCTGTCTTTGTGGAGGAAGCGCTGAGTTTTGCCGAAAGTCATGCCATTCCCTTGGATGCCGTGGCGGTGAGCCAGGGCCCAGGCAGTTACACGGGCTTGCGTATCGGTGTGTCAATGGCCAAGGGAGTTGCCTACGGTCGTGGTGTGCCTCTTGTGGCAGTTCCGACACTGGAGTTGCTCTGTGTTCCCGTACTGCTTTATCGCGAGGACATCCCCGATGAGGCTCTGTTTGTTCCAATGATTGACGCCCGCAGAATGGAAGTCTATGCTGCGGTCTATGACCGTGCGCTGAAGCCCTTGCGCGGCGTGCAGGCAGATATTGTGGAGGCTACTACCTATCAGGAGTGGCTCGACCGTGCGCCCGTCTATTTCTTCGGCGACGGTGCTGCTAAATGCAAAGAGGTCATCCAGCACCCCAATGCTCATTTTATCGATGATATACATCCGTTGGCCAAGCACATGTATCCGCTGGCGGCCCGTGCTTTGTCGAAGAATGAGACCGTGGACGTGGCCTATTTCGAACCCTTCTACCTCAAGGATTTCATAGCCACAAAACCTAAGAATCCGTTGAACGTTTAGCGTTTAACGTTAAAAAACGATCAATTTAAGCGAAAATGACATACAACACCCAACGCGAGAAACTTATTCTTCCGGAGTACGGCCGCACCATTCAGGAAATGGTGGACCTTTGTGTGAAAATCGAGGATCGTGCCGAACGGCAGCGGTGTGCCGAGAGCATCATCGCCATCATGACCACGATGAATCCGGACGTTCAGCAGCAGCCGGACTACGAGCACAAGCTCTGGGATCAGCTGGCCATTCTGTCCGACTATCAGCTCGATATCGATTATCCTTTTGAGATTGTGAAGCTGGAGGAGATTACGGCCAAGCCCAAGCCTCTGAAGTACCCGATGCATCGCATCCGTTATCGCCATTATGGCCATCTCACCGAGGAATTTGCGCGTCGGCTGAAAGAGATGCCTGAGGGCACCGACCAGCAAGAACTCACGTCCATGCTGGCCAATTTCATGAAGCGCAGTCTCTACAACTGGAACCGCGACGCGATGGATGAGCGAAAGGTGAAAACCGATTTGGAGCATTATACCGACAACAAGGCCACGTTGTCCGATGAATTCCGGTTCGCTTCCGTCAGCAACGGTCACCTGCCCGGCAGCAATGCCAGCAAGAAGAGAAAGAGACGTTAAACGATTAAACGCTAAACGATAAGAGAATGAGCTCATTCCAAATAGAGGGCGGTCACCGTTTGTGTGGCACCATCACTCCTCAGGGCGCCAAGAATGAGGCCCTGCAGGTGCTTTGTGCCGTACTACTCACCGATGAGCCCGTGCGGATTCAGAACATCCCTGATATTGCTGATGTCAATAACCAGATTCAGTTGCTGAAGGACATCGGCGTGAAGGTGACGAAAAACAGTAAGGGCGATTTCACCTTTCAGGCAGACCGAGTTGATGTCAGCTACCTGGAGAGTGATGATTTTCTGGAACGCTCAGCGCGGTTGCGTGGCAGCATCATGTTCGTGGGCCCACTGCTGACGCGCTATGGGCGTGCTTTAGTGTCGAAGCCCGGAGGCGACAAGATTGGGCGCCGCCGTGTGGATACACACTTTCTGGGCATGGAGAGCCTCGGCGCGAAGTTCCGCTACGATTCAGACCGCAGCCTGTTTGAGATCACGGCACAGCGGCTCAAGGGATCGTATATGCTGCTGGATGAGGCTTCCGTCACCGGTACGGCCAATATCGTTATGGCAGCCGTGATGGCGGAGGGAACGACCACTATCTATAATGCCGCTTGCGAACCCTACATTCAGCAACTCTGCTGGATGCTCAATCGAATGGGCGCACACATCGAGGGTATCGCCTCGAACCTCCTGACCATTCACGGTGTAGATAGCCTGCACGGCACGGAGCACCGCATCCTGCCCGACATGATTGAAGTGGGCTCTTTCATCGGCATGGCTGCCATGTGCGGCGACGGCATTCGCATCAAGGATGTGGGCTACGACGACCTTGGCATTATCCCCTATACCTTTAGCCGTTTGGGTATCAGCGTGCAGCGTCAGGGCGACGACATTTATGTCCCCTGCCACGACCACTATGAAATAGAATCCTTCATCGACGGCTCCTTTATGACCTTCAGCGACGCACCGTGGCCAGGTCTCACGCCTGACTTGTTGAGCGTGCTGCTGGTGGTATCTACGCAGGCCAAGGGCTCTGTGCTCATCCACCAGAAGATGTTCGAGAGCCGCCTGTTCTTCGTGGATAAGCTCATCGACATGGGAGCACAGATTATTCTCTGCGATCCGCATCGTGCCGTGGTCGTAGGCCACGATAATCAGATTCGCCTGCGTGCCGGCCGCATGACCTCGCCCGACATCCGTGCCGGTATCGCCCTGCTGATTGCGGCCATGAGCGCCGAAGGCGTCAGCACCATCAGCAATATCGGACAGATTGACCGAGGCTATGAGGACATCGAACACCGCTTCAACGCCCTTGGCGCAGTCATCAAGAGAATCCCCGACTAACATGATTTCCGACTCCGACGTCTATCAAATAGGAATAATCACTCGCACCCATGGCGTGCGGGGCGAGGTCGCCTTCCAATTCACGGACGATGTCTGGGATCGCGTGGAGGCCGACTATCTGTTCTGCAAGCTGGACGGCCTGCTTGTTCCTTTCTTCCTGGAGGAATGGCGCTTCCGCTCCGATACGACAGCCCTGCTGAAGTTCGAGGATGTGGATGATGCCGACGCTGCCACCCGCCTTGTGGGTGCTGAGGTCTATTTCCCAAAGTCGCTGACTCCTGCGGAAGTCGATGAGGAGGATTTGACGTGGAAGCATTTCATAGGATTTGAGGTCTATAAAGAGTCGCTATTAGGAACGGTGGAAAACGTCTATGACCAGACCGCCAACATCCTTTTGGACGTCGCTACGCCCGACGGCCGCAGTGTCCTGATTCCGGCCCATGAGGACTTCATCCTCCGTGCTGACCATCGCGAGCGCCGCCTCTACGTGGATGTGCCCGAGGAAATATTGACATTAAACAGCTAAGTATGTTGCTGTGCAGCAACAAACAGAACCAATATATGCAACAAGAACAACGCCACAAACAAATTGCCATTCTCGGTTCCACGGGCAGTATCGGCACGCAGGCTTTGCAGGTCATCGCTGAGCACGCCGATCTCTTTGAAGCCCGTGTGCTCACGGCCAACAACAAGTGGGAGCTGCTGGCGCAGCAGGCACGTCAGTTCCGGCCTGCCACCGTGGTCATCGCCAACGAAGCGCACTATGAAGCCCTGCGCGATGCCCTCGCAGACCTCCCCATTGCTGTATATGCCGGTGCCGACGCCCTCTGTCAGGTGGTGGAGGGCAGTGAGATTGACATGGTGCTGACGGCTATGGTCGGCTTTGCCGGTCTGCCGCCGACGATTGCTGCCATCCGCGCGGGCAAGCCCATCGCCTTGGCCAACAAGGAGACCATGGTGGTTGCCGGCGAGCTCATCAACGGCCTCTGCCGCCAGTATCAGGTGCCCATCCTGCCGGTAGATAGTGAGCACAGTGCTATCTTTCAAAGCATTATGGGCGAACAAAGCCCCATCGAGAAGATTATCCTCACGGCTTCGGGAGGTCCCTTCCGCACCTTCACGCATAAGCTACTGGAAACCGTAACGCCCGCCATGGCACTGAAGCATCCCAATTGGGATATGGGCGCCAAGATCACCATCGACTCGGCAACGATGATGAACAAGGGCTTCGAGGTCATCGAGGCCAAGTGGCTCTTTGGCGTAGCGCCCGAGGCTATTCAGGTGGTTGTGCATCCTCAGAGCGTCGTTCACTCCGCCGTGCAGTTCGCCGACGGAGCCGTGAAGGCGCAGCTGGGCGTGCCCGACATGCGCGTGCCTATCCAGCTGGCGTTCTCGTTCCCACGGCGCTTGCAGAGCTCCTTCGAACGTTTGGACTGGTATGCCATGCACGACCTCACCTTCGAGCGTCCCGACACGGAACGCTTCCGCTGTCTGGCCCTTGCCTATGAGAGCCTGCGGCTTGGAGGCAACATGCCCTGCATCGTCAATGCGGCCAACGAGATTGTCAATCGCGCTTTCCTCGAAGGCCGCTGCCGTTTCCTCGAAATGCCCGATATCATCGAGCAAACCATGCAGCAGGCTACGTTTATCAAGCAGCCCACCTACGAGGACTACCTGGCCACCGATGCGGAAGCAAGACGCATAGCTGCTTCGCTCCTAAAATCATAAATTGTAAATCGTCAAATTGTGAAATAAGTATATGAGCGTTTTCTGGATTAAAACATTTCAATTGATTTTGTGTTTCGCCATCCTCATCGTATTGCATGAGGGCGGCCATTTCTTCTTCGCCAAGCTGTTCAAGGTGAAGGTGGAGAAGTTCTTTATGTTCTTCGACTATAAGTTCCACCTCTTCTCCACGAAGGACAAGTGGTTCACTCGTCTGTTCCCGAAGATGAAGGATGCCGAGACCGAGTACGGTATCGGGTGGATTCCCCTTGGCGGCTACGTCAAGATTGCCGGCATGATTGACGAGAGCATGGACACCGAGCAGATGAAACAGCCCGTGAAGCCCGATGAGTTCCGCGCGAAGCCCGTGTGGCAGCGCTTCTTCATCATGGTGGGCGGTGTGCTGGTCAACTTTGTGCTGGCGCTGTTCATCTATGCCATGATCCTCTTTGCCTGGGGCAGCGACACACTGCCGATGCAGAACATCCGCGAGGGCTTTGCCTACAACGAGATGGCTCAGGAGCTCGGTTTCCGCGACGGCGATATCCCCGTGAAGGTTGACGGCGAGGCTATCGAGGGCTGGGACGGCTCGGTCTATCGTGCGCTCTCCGAAGCCAAGCAGGTTACCGTGCTGCGCGATGGCCACGAAGTCGTGATTGCGATGCCCGATGAGGGTGTTAACCTCTTGGAAATGATTGAGCAGGAACCGCGCTTCCTCACCGTCCGTGTGCCGGCTCGTGTAGATAGCGTGCTGCCCGAATCCCCTGCCGCGCTGGTCGGCATGAAGACAGGTGCCCGCCTGCTGGCCGTCGATGGTCAGCCGGTAGAGTGGTGGCACGACTTCGATGCTGTGATGGGCCGCAAGGCTGACATCCTCGCCTCCGACTGCAGCCATGAGGACAGCGTGCGCCTGCGCAGCCTGCCCGTGGTGTTCTGCAACGAGGGCAGCGAGACCCCCGACACCGCTGTCATCCAGCTCACCGAGCAGTATATGGCGGGCATCGTGAAAACGCTCTACCAGCTTCTCTACAAGGACGAATACGTTCACCACGACTACGGTTTCTGGGAGAGCATTCCCGCAGGCATTGCCTACGGCTGGGAGACGCTGAAAGGCTATGTCAGCGACCTCAAGTACCTCTTCTCGAAGAAGGGTGCCAAGAGCGTCGGCTCGTTCGGCACCATCGGCGACCTCTTCCCAGCATCGTGGGAGTGGGCTGCGTTCTGGAATATCACGGCGTTTATCTCCATCATCCTGGCGGTGATGAACATCCTGCCCATTCCCGGTCTGGACGGTGGTCACATCTTCTTCCTGCTTGTGGAAGCCATCACGCGCCGTCCGCCCTCGGATAAGTTCATGGAACGCGCCCAGTATGTGGGCATGGCGTTACTCCTGGCTCTCATGGCTTTAGCCATCTTCAACGATGTCGTGAAGTTCCTTTTCTGATGCAGTTCCATTCTGTCGAATATATCTTCTTCCTGCCACTGGTATTTCTGCTGTACTGGTGGCTGGTTGCTTCTTATCGCAGGCAGAATATCCTGCTGCTGCTAGCCAGCTATGTGTTCTATGGCTGGTGGGATTGGCGCTTTTTGGTACTGATTGTTTTCACGTCCCTTACCACGTTCTTCAGCGGACTGTGCATCGAACGAGCCAATCGCCAGTCGCATCGCAAGGCCTATATGCTTGCCAATGTGGTGCTCAATTTGTGCATCCTCGGTGTCTTCAAGTATTTCAATTTCTTCGCAGAGAGTGTCGTGGCCGTCCTGCAATGGTTGGGGCTGCGGGCAGATGCCGTCACGCTGCAACTCCTGCTTCCTGTGGGCATCAGCTTCTACACTTTTCAGGCGCTCAGCTACAGTATAGACATCTATTCTCGTCGCTTGCCAGCCTGTCGGGATTGGGTCGCCTTCTTCGCGTACATCAGTTTCTTCCCTCAGTTGGTGGCCGGCCCTATTGAACGTTCCACCCATCTGCTGCCTCAGATGCAGCGCCCGCGCCGGTTCCGCTATGCCGAAGCCGTTGACGGGCTCCGCCAGCTGTTGTGGGGCTTTGCCAAGAAACTCATCGTGGCGGACACCTGCGCGATGGCGGTCGATACCATTTGGCAGTCGCCGGCGCAGCATAGTTCTCTGATGTTGACCGTTGCGGCTGTTCTTTTCAGTATTCAGATTTACGGCGACTTCTCGGGGTATTCCGATATTGCTGTGGGCAGTGCGCGTCTTTTCGGCATTGAGCTGATTCAAAATTTCCGCACGCCCTATTTTGCTGCCGATATAGCCGACTTCTGGCGCCGTTGGCATATCTCCTTGATGACCTGGCTTCGCGATTATGTCTATATCCCCATGGGGGGCAGCCGATGCTCGCGACTGCGCCACTGGTGGAACACACTTGTCGTTTTCCTCCTGAGTGGCTTGTGGCACGGTGCGGCTTGGACTTTTGTCTGCTGGGGCTTGTTCCATGCTTGCTTTGTCATCCTCTCGAATGTTGTCAGCTCCTTCTGTGCGCGCGTGCCTTCCGTGATTCGTGTAGGTGCCACCTTCGCTATCGTCACTTTTGGCTGGATTCTCTTCCGAGCCCCTGATCTCGCGCTGTTCGGTGAGTATGTGCATCATCTGTTGACAGCGGGCGGGTGGACAGACCTCTCCACGCTGATGGCCGGCAAGGCCGCCTTGTGCTGGAGCGTCGCCCTTCTTGTTGTTGAATGGCTTCAGCGCGACCGGGCCCACGGGCTCGACCTTCCTGCTCACGGCCTGCTGCGCAGCAGTGCTGTCCGTTGGGGGCTTTATTATGGTCTTCTGTTGCTCATCTATTTCTTCCATGGCCAGCAGCAAACGTTCATCTATTTTCAGTTCTAACCGCTCATGATGTCTCATTTCATACGCCGCCTTATGCTCTTCCTCCTGCCTGTTATCCTGCTGGGTGTGGGGGCAGAGAGTTTTCTGCGCAGCTTCCCCAACAGCTATCGCGTGAAGGCCGCAGCGATGAACCTGATGGCCGACAGCGTAGAATCCATCATTCTGGGTAATTCCCACGCCTACTATGCCGTCCGCCCCGACCTCCTCTCCGATGCCGCTGTGAATCTTGCCAATGTCTCACAGACGCTTGCTATCGACAGAGAGATACTCGAAACATACGCTCCACGCTGTTCACGTCTGAAAACCGTTTATCTTGTTTGCGACCATTCCAATCTTTTCGATCCCCCGCTCGATCACGGCGATGAGTCATTCAGGCTTACCTACTATCACCTTTATATGAATCTTTGTCGCCCGGCATGGACAAAGCCTTTTGACTGGGAATTGTGGCACACGGCATCGGCTGTCGAAAAATTCAAGAACCGCATCGGCGCACGCGAGCAAGCCACAGCAGATTGCGACTCTCTCGGTTGGGGAACAGCCTTTGTGGCGGCCTGCAGGGATACAGCCAACCTGTCGCTGAGTATGGCCCAACGCCGTGCAGAAAAACACACCTGCCGAGATGGGTCGCTTGCTGAAGCTAATTGCCAGGAGGTGCGCCATATCGCAGCCTACTGCCGAGACCGCCATCTGCGTTTAGTCCTATTCGCCACCCCCGTAACGGCCGCATATCTTCAGCATATTCCGGCATCCCAGAGAGCTTATGTCAATGAACTCCTGCACAGCGTGCAGCGAGACTTCGGCGCTGTCGTCGTGGATGATAGCACAGCCCCCCGCTTCTCGGATGATGATTTCTTTGACGCCGACCACCTCAGCGATGGCGGTGCCGCCAAATTCACCCTATTGTTTGGCGCTACAAGTCTGCATGGGGATTCGAAAGCCGCGCAGCCTTTCGCTGATAAATCTGTGAAATACAATCATAATTTTAAAGAAACTAGTATCAAATAAATATCTGTGTAATCTGTGAAATCTGTGGTGAAAAATGAATAAATTATTATTTGTGAATTGTTTCTTCTTTCTGCTAGCTGCTGTCTTGCCCTTACAGGCGCAGAAATTGCCCATTCCATCGGAGATTCAAGCCGTGGAGGCTGTCCGCGTGGAGTGCCCCGTGGGCACAGCCCCGCGCCTGCCGTACCAGTTGTGGGTCACCTATGCCGATGGCCACAAGGAGTACCGCCAGGTGCGCTGGGAGAACGCCGCTTTGGCCACCGAGGAGGCTGAGGCAACCCTGCCCGCAGGCACCGACTACACCGTGCAGGGCTTCATCACCGGCGACCTCACCACTGCGCAGGGCCTTCCCGTGGAGGCCGCCGTCCACGTGACTGCCGCCCCCTATGCGGTGCCCGCAGCCGTTCCCGTGGCCGAGCCCTTGCCCTTGAACTGCGTCCACCTGACGGGGGATAACCGCCTCCGCCACAACCGCGACCTCGACATCGACCACCTGCTCACGCTCGACGTGCGGCAGCAGCTCTATAACTATCGCGACACCTACGGGCTCCCTACAGACGGCTACCCCGTGTCCGACGGCTGGGACTCGCCCACCACGAAGCTCAAGGGCCACGGCAGCGGCCACTACATGAGCGCACTGGCGTTGGCCTACGCCAGTTGCCCCGACGCCGATAAGCGCCAACAGCTGAAAGCCAATGCTCGCGTGATGGTGGATGAGCTGCGGCGCTGCCAGGAACGCACCTTCGTCTATGACCGCACGCTCGGGCGCTACCGCGAGGCCCGCGATCTGGCACCCGAGGCGGAACTCCTCCAGCTCGGCGGCACGTGGGCCGACTTCGACCGCTACAAGCAGGACTACGCCCACTACGGCTACGGTTACCTCGGCGCCATCCCTGCGCAGCACTGTGCACTCGTGGAGGCCTACCGCCCCTACAACAACGACGAGTGGGTGTGGGCTCCCTACTACTGCGTCCATAAGCAGCTCGCAGGGCTCATCGACATCGCCACCTATATCGACGACCGCGCCATCGCCCGCAAGGCGCTCCTCGTGGCTAAGGACATGGGCCTCTGGGTGTGGAACCGTCTCCACTACCGCACCTTCGTGCAGATGGGCGGCACGCAGGACGAGCGCCGTGCCCGCCCGGGCAACCGCTATGAGATGTGGAACACCTACATCGCCGGCGAGGTGGGCGGTATGGCCGAGTCGCTGGCGCGGCTCTCCGCCATGGTCACCGACAAGCAGGAGCGTGCGCGCCTGCTCGAAGCCGCTACCTATTTCGACAGCCCCGCCTTCTTCGACCCCCTGAAACGGAACATTGATGCAATCCGCAACCGCCATGCCAATCAGCACATCCCCATGGTCACGGGTGCCTTGCGCACGTTCCGCGCCGGTGGCGACGGCAGCTACTACCAGCTCGCCCGCAACTTCTGGACGATGGTGCAAGGCCGCTACCGCTATGCCATGGGCGGCGTGGGCGACGATGAGAAGTTCCGCGAGCCCTACACCCAGATGCATGCCATGTGCGCCGCCAAGGAGCCCACGATGAACGAGACCTGCTGCGCCTACAACCTCGCCAAGCTCACGCGCGACCTCAACGGCTACAACCCCAACGATGCCCGCTACATGGACTTCTACGAGCGCGTGCTCTACAATCAGATCGTCGGCTCCCTGCGCCCTACGGACTATGCCGTGCTCTACCAGTATGCCGTGGGCAAGGACGCCAGCAAGCCCTGGGGCAACGAGACACCCCAATCCACCTGCTGCGGCGGCACAGGCTCCGAGAACCCTGTCAAATATCAGGAAGCCACATATTTCGTGGGCGGCGACACCCTCTGGGTGGCTCTCTATCTGCCCACTACAGCCCGCTGGGAAACGATGAAGACCACCATCCAGCAGACGTGCACGTGGCCCGCCGAGCGCTCCGTCATCCAATTCCCCGACGGCAGCCGGCGCCCCTTCTGCATCAAGCTCCGTGTGCCCTACTGGGCCACCCGCGGCTTCGACATTCGCGTGAACGGCCAATCCCTGTTCGCCTCCGCTAAACCGCATCCTGGCAGCTACGTCACCCTGCCCATGCGCCGCTGGACAGCCGACGACAGCATCGAGGTCGTGATGCCCTTCACGCCCCATGTGGACTACGGCCCCGACCCTGTGGACGGCGCGTGGCTGGGAGCCTTCATGCAGGGCCCCCTCGTCATGGCTGCCGACAGCACCGGCCATTTCCTGCCCGACTACGCTGCCGACCGCCGCATCACCCACTATTTCCCACTCCCCAAATCATCAAACTATGAGAATCAAACTGTACACCCCTAAAAGCCTAAAGGCTATCTGTAGCAAGCCGATGCTGCAGGACTTCCTGCTGTCGCTCGTCGCCACCACCATATCGATTATCCTCACCTTTGGAACGGCCTATTTCATCGACCGGAACAAAGAGGAGAACGAAAAGCTGGAGATTGCCAAGATGCTGATCTACGACATGGACATGACTATCCTGACCGTAGAGGAAAACGATTCCGTCCTGAGTTACCTCAGCCATTTGTCGCAGGAGATTGCCCAGCATCCGGAGTCTTTCGATAGTCTGAAATACGATTTTCTTGCCGTTGGCAGCCTCACTTGGGAGCGTTTCCCTGAGACCACAGAGAGGATATTCTCCACCAGCATTGAGACCATCAACACCATTGGCAATGCCAATTTCGTCAGCGAAGTATCCTCCTTCTATATCAGCCGGAAAGAATACAAAAGACAAATCTCTGAATCGCTGGATGAAGCAATCAAGAAAAACCGTGGAATGAGGGATTCGCTGCAAGTGATTCTGGATATGGACTTCCCTTTTTATGCCATTTTGAATGCCGGTTTCTTGGTTGATATGATCAAATGCCGCAATCGCAGCATGAGGTTGCTTGGCATCAGCAAAGAGGACATGAAGGCCTTTGCCAAACGGCAGAAGATACCTGCGTCCGACGAGGATTTGGCAGCAGACAGCTTGTTCAACATCAAAGAAGAAACCTACCTCGAGATCACTCGAATCATCCAAGAGGCCAAAGAGAACCTCCAGGAGGAATAAAAAAGGAACATGGGCTGAAATTTCAGCTGATGTTCCAGCGGATGATGATGAAGTGAACCCCGAAAGTTGGACAAAAAACTTTCGGGGTTCACTTCAGTCAGATGAACGATATTGCCCCGCTTTTTTATAGTGCTACCTTTGTTCCGAAACCGCTCCAAGGCGCAGTGTTCCGATAGGCATCCAAAGATTCGGCTGGAACGTGGAGGGTGGCACTGGAGATACTGGAATTCCCAAACACACCGTCAGACATTTCCGGCAGGGATTGGGCATGGCAATAGAAATCCTTTAAACTGCTGCAACTAGAGAATGCTCCTGTAATGATGCTGGTAACACTCTTAGGTATACTAATAGTCTTCAATCCAGTGCATTGTGAGAATGCAAATTCTCCAATGTCGGTAACACCTTCAGGAATGACGATAGAAGTCAAGCTGATACATTTCTCAAAAGCTCCACCACTAATAAAAGTAACACTATTGGGAATCGTGACAGAAGTCAAGCTACTACAACCTGCAAAAGTTGAGCTGTTAATTGTAGTTATGCCATTGGGAATCGTGACGGAGCATAGGCTGGAACAGCTATTAAATGCCCAATCGCCGATGCTCGTAACACTCGCTGGGATGACAATGGATTCTAAGCTACTACATTTCCAGAAAACGGCGCCTCCAATACTCGTTACACTCGTGGGGATGGTAACGGAGGTCAAACTGCTACATCCGGTGAAAGCGCCATATTCCATACTGGTCAGGCCATTCGCAATGGTGATAGATGTCAGATGGTTTTGGTTCTTGAAAGCATACTGACTGATGCTGACAACCTTCATCTGCTTTCCGCCATAATTGAGCTGGGAAACAATGGTGATTTCAGGTCTTGTTGAATTCTGGACGAGACCGGTTACTTGCAGATTACCATTGTTTAGGACTTTATATTTAACATCATCAATGTAGAAATTTGCATCATCAATCTTGACAAAAGTATGTCCGCCGTCGGCATTGCCGTCTTCGTCAACGTTGACAACGATTTCTGGAGTTGTAACGCTGCCTTGGCCATTGCCGTCCTGACCATTATTACCTTGATTGTTGCTGCCTCCCTGGCTACTTTGTTCGTCTTGAGCTGTGTTGTTGGGCACGGGCGTTTCGTCATCGCCGCCGCAGGCCGTGAAGCCCAGCGCTACAGCACCGAGCAGCAGGGCATAAAAGAGGTGTTTCATCATTGTGTTGTTGTGGGGATTAATGAGTTACTTTCGGGGGCAAAAGTAGCGATTAATCGCTTTCACGCAAAAGAAATCACGAAGAAAAGTGCGATTGGAGAAAACTTTTTACTGAATAAGTTGTATCTTTGCGGCCGTTAAGAACGCATCATGAGACTTTTAGACCGGCAACAGCTGACTCTTCTGCTTCGCGAAAACCCTGTGTTTGAACTCATTGGGCAGGTGGCCGATGAGCAGGGCGTGGAGTGTTATGTCGTGGGCGGCTACGTCCGCGACCTGTTCCTCGAACGACCCTCCAAGGACATCGATGTGGTGTGCGTGGGCAGCGGCATCGAGCTGGCTAAGGCGGTGGCGCGGCGCTTGGGGCGCGGCGCACACGTGAGCGTCTTTAGGAACTTCGGCACGGCGCAGGTGAAAGCTCAGTCTATCGAACTGGAGTTCGTCGGCGCCCGCCGCGAGAGCTACAGCCACGACTCGCGCAAGCCGGTAGTGGAGGACGGCACGCTGGAGGACGACCAGCAGCGGCGCGACTTCACCATCAATGCGATGGCCATCTGTCTGAACACGGCGCGCTTCGGCGAGCTGGTAGATCCCTTCGACGGGGTGTGGGACTTGCAGGACCGCCTCATCGCTACGCCGCTGGACCCCGATGTCACCTTCTCCGACGACCCGCTGCGCATGATGCGCTGCATCCGCTTTGCCACGCAGCTGAACTTCGAGATTGAGCCCGAGACATTCGAGGCACTCAACCGCAACCGCGAGCGCATCAAGATCATCTCCGGCGAGCGCATCATCGACGAGCTGCAGAAAATCATGGCTTCCGACAGCCCTGCCCGCGGCTTCGAGCTGCTGTTCCAGTGTGGGCTGCTGGAGCTTATCTTCCCCGAGCTGTACGCCCTGCACGGCGTGGAGACGGTGGGTGGACGTGCCCACAAAGATAACTTCTGGCATACGCTGGAGGTGATGACGAACGTGGTGAGGAGGGGAGGGTCCCTCTGGCTCCGCTGGGCGGCGCTGCTGCACGATATCGGGAAACCGAAGTCGAAGCGGTGGGACCCGCAGTTGGGTTGGACGTTCCATAACCATAACTATATCGGCGAGAAGATGGTGCCGCAGATTTTCCGACGCCTGAAGTTGCCGATGGACGAACGGATGAAATATGTCCAGAAGCTGGTCTCGCTGCACATGCGCCCCATCGCCATTGCCGACGATGAGGTCACGGACAGCGCCGTGCGCCGTCTGCTCTTCGAGGCGGGCGACGACATCGACGACCTGATGCTGCTGTGCGAAGCGGACATCACCAGCAAGAACGAGCAGCGCAAGCAGCGCTTCCTCGACAACTTCAAGCTGGTGCGCCAGAAGCTGGTGGATCTGGAGGAGCGCGACCGCATCCGCAACTTCCAACCGCCCGTGAGCGGCGAGGAGATCATGGAGCGCTTCGGACTGCCGCCCTGCCGCGAGGTGGGCGTCCTGAAGACGGCCGTGAAGGACGCCATCCTCGACGGCGTCATCCCCAACGATCACGATGCCGCCCTCGCGTTCGTGATCGAGAAAGCGAAGAAGATGGGGATAGGGAAAAATTGAAAGATTGAAAAATTGAAAGTTCAAAGTTAAACGTTAAAAGTTCGGTGCTAAACGTTAAACGAGGATAAAAGATTGCGCGGGGGATTTGACGTTTAAGAAGAATCACCTACATTTGCGGCTGGAATCATGAAAAATGGTACGACGATAGTCCTGTTGCTGACCGTTCTGGCGGTCTTCGGTTGCAAATCCTCCACCAACGAGGCGGAGGAGGCGGCGCAGTTGATGCTGGCCGATGCCCGTCAGCAGATGGCCAACAAGGACTATGACCAAGCCCGCGCCACGATCCTCGACCTGCGCAAGCAGCACCCCACGGCGCTGAAGACGCGCCGCGCGGCCATCCTGACGCTCGACAGCGTGGAGCTGCTGGCCACCCGCGACAGCGTGGCGAGCTACGAGCAGTTGCTGGACGCTGCACGCGCGGATTTCAAGCAGATGCTGCCCCGCGAAAACGGCCAGACGAACCAGGCATACTACGCCCAACAGCGCGTGGTGATGGAAATGGAACGCCACTTCGACGAGTTGTGCGCCAAAGTGAAGTTCTACGTCCGCAAGATCGACATTGATCAGCAGGACTTGTAAAGCGAATTCCTCTTATTTTTTATTGTGCCAACGCAGCGCTCACGGCTTCGGCACAGCGCTCGCCGTCGATGGCTGCACTGACGATGCCGCCGGCATAGCCTGCGCCTTCGCCGCAGGGATAGAGCCCCTGGATGCGGATGTGCTGGAGTGTGGCGGCGTCGCGCGTAATCCTCACGGGAGCCGAGGTGCGCGTTTCCACGCCGATGATGACGGCCTCGTTGGTGAGGAAGCCGTGGCTCTTGCGGCCGAAGGCGCGGAAGCCTTCCTGCAGGCGCTCGCTGATGAAGCGGGGCATCCAGAAGTGCAGGGGCGAGGCCACCAGTCCGGGAGCATAGCTGCTGGCGGGCAGGTCGGCGCTGAGGCGTCCGTTGACGAAGTCGGCCATGCGCTGCGCCGGTGCCGTCTGGCGGCGGCCACCTTGGAGCCACGCCAGCCGTTCCAACTGCTCCTGGAAAGCCATCATCTTCAGTTTAGAGTTAAGAGTTCTTGAAGGGTCAAGCGTCCCGTTGGGCCGAGCGAAAAGTTGAGAGTCGGGGGTGGAGAGCAGGGAATCGACGTCCTCGGGGCGCACTTCCACCACCATGCCCGAATTGCTCCAGCGCCCGCCGCGGTTGCTGGGGCTCATGCCGTTGACGACGACCTGCTCGGGGCCTGTGGCCGCGGGCACGACGAAGCCGCCCGGGCACATGCAGAAGCTATAGACGCCGCGCCCGCCGCATTGCTGCACGTAGGCATACTCGGCGGCCGGCAGCCAGCGCCCGCGGCCCTCGCGGCTGTGGTACTGAATCTGGTCGATGAGCTGGGCGGGGTGCTCCAGGCGTACGCCCACGGCAATGCCCTTCGCCTCAATCTCGATGCCGCTGTCGGCCAGCAGGCGATAGACATCGCGGGCGGAATGACCCGTGGCCAAGATGACAGGGCCTTTGAAAGTTAAGAGTGAAGAGTTAAGAGTTCTTGAAGGGTCAAGCGTCCCGTTGGGCCGAGCGAAGAGTGAGGAGTCTTTCGCCTCCACCCCTACAACCTTGTCGCCTTCGAGGAGGAGGCGGGTCATGCACGTCTGGAAGTGGACTTCGCCGCCGCAGCGGAGGATGGTGTTGCGGATGTTCTCGATGACGCGCGGCAGGCGGTCGGTGCCAATGTGGGGGTGTGCGTCGATGAGGATATTCGTGGAGGCGCCGTGCTGGCAGAACACGTTCAGGATTTTCTCCACCGAGCCGCGCTTCTTGGAACGCGTGTAGAGCTTGCCGTCGGAGTAGGCCCCCGCGCCGCCCTCGCCGAAGCTGTAGTTGCTCTCGGGGTTGACGCTGTGCTCACGCGAGATGCGCGCCAGGTCCAGCTTGCGCTCGTGCACGTCCTTGCCGCGCTCGAGGACAATCGGGCGCAGGCCCAGCTCAATCAGTCGCAGGGCTGCAAACAGGCCGCCCGGACCGGCGCCCACGACAATCACCTGCGGACGGCCCGACACGTCGGGGTAGTCCACCTGCGGATACTCGGATGTGGGCTCTTCGCCCAGCCACACGCGCACCGTGAGGTTTACCATCACCTGGCGCTGGCGGGCATCGATGCTGCGGCGGATGACCCGCCAATCCCGCATCTCGTGCGCGGCTGCTCCCAACTCCTGCACGACCTGTTCGCGGATACTTGTGGGGGTGGCTGCAACGCGCGGCAACACGCGTAATTGTACGTCTTGGACCATAGAAAACACGATTTTGCGACAAAGGTATGCAAAAAGTCACATTTTTTACGCAACACGTGGGAAAAAAAAGCTACTTTTGCACTCGAAAAGCATCAGAATACAATGAAACGCTTCCTCAAGTGGGCCGGAATCATCGTGGCAATTCCCATCGGGCTGCTGCTCTTGCTCACCGTTCTTCTCTATATTCCTCCCGTGCAGGACTACGCTGTGCGGAAGGCAACGGAGTATGCCTCCGAGACAACGGGGCTGGACATCCGTATAGAGCGTCTGCGCCTGAGCCCGATTGTGGATTTGAGTCTGCAGGGCTTCACGGTGCTCGATGCCGAGGGCGACACGGTGGTGGCAGCGCGCGAGGCCATCGTGGATTTGGCGTTCACGCGTATCTTCAGCCGTAGCATCGGCGTGGAGGAGGTGAGCCTACACGACGTGGCCCTCGACACGAAGGACCTGATTGCTGCCGCCAGCGTCCGGGGACGATTGGACCTGCTGACGTTGCAGGACGACATAGACCTCATTGCCCAGAAGGTGACCATCGACAATGTGGCGGCGCGTGGCCTGAACATCGATATTCAGATGCAGGACACCACCGTCGTGGATACCACCGAGAGCGCACCCGTGGACTGGACCATTGAGCTGGCCGCTGCGCGCATCGAGGACGCTCGCATCCGCTTTGCGATGCCCGGCGATTCGGCCATGGTGGCGCGGGCGGCGGTAGATCACCTGACGGCGCAGGACGTGCTCCTGGACTTGGGCAAGCAACTCTATCAGGTCGGCGAGGCTGAACTGAAGGCTGAGCGTGCTGCCCTCTGGATGGCGGGCGACGCTGTGGCGGGGGCTGTGCCTATGCGCGCCGACTCGCTCCTGCTGACGGCTCAGTCGATCGCCTTCGACGGCGAGAACGCTCATCTGGCTCTGCCCGCGATGACGCTCACGCTCCCCGGCTCCAAACTGAAAGCCGCTGCAGATGTCGATTTCCGCGCCTTAGAGGCCGGACAGGGTGGGGGATTGGACGTGAGCCTGACGACAACACTCTCCAAGGCCGACCTCCTGCGGGCGGCAGGCGATATGCTACCTGCCTCGTTTGCCGAGGCCTACCCCGACCGGCTGCTGCACCTGACGCTGTCGCTGAAGGGTAATGTGGACCACCTTGCGCTCACGCAGGCTGAGGCTAATCTGCCCGGCAGCATCCACGCTGAAGCCAGCGGCTCGCTGCTGCAGCTGATGGATTCAACGGCCCGTGGCGGCGATATTTTATATAATGTGCAGACGCAGGATCTCAGTTGGGTGCGGCGCATGGCCGACGGCGCCTTGGACGATGTTCTGCTGCCGCCGATGCAACTGGGCGGCAAGGCCACGGTGCAGGGCACCCGCTTCGCTACCCAGAGCCACCTGCGCGAGGGCAGCGGAATCGTGAACCTTGATGCACAGGTGGATATCAGTGAACCCTTGACCTACGAGGCACGCCTGCAGACGCAACGCCTGCAGCTGCGCCATTTCATGCCCAGCCTGCCCACGGGACCGCTCTCGGCAACGGCTTCGGCCCGTGGCGCCGGAACGGATTTCTTCAGCAACGCAACCCGCTTGGAGGCGGAGGCAGAGGTGCAGGCGCTCGCCTACGACAGCCTGCAACTTGGCGGCACCACCTTGCAGGCTCACCTGCGTGACGGCAAGGGCACGGCACGCCTTAGCATCGACAACCCGATCCTGATTGCGCAGGCCGATGTGAGCACGCTCCTCACGAAGAGCTTCCGCGAATCCCTCTGTCATCTGACCTTCGGTCTCGACCTCTCGCGTGCCGACCTGAAGGCGCTCGGGCTGGTGGAGCAGCCCGTCAAGGCTTCGATGTGCCTGCACATGGACGGCAGCACCAACCTCAACGACCGCCACCGCATCGAGGGCTTCATCAACGATATCGTGCTGATGCACGAAGACTCCGTGTTCCGCCCCGAGGACGTGGCGCTGGAGGCTTATCTGGCTAAGGACACCACCTACGCCACCGCCACCAGCGGCGACATGAGCCTCCGCCTGCGAGGGCACACCGGCTATGATAAGCTGGCCGGTCAGTTGGAACATTTTATGGATGAACTCAACCGCCAGCTGGAACACCGCCGCATCGACGAGGAAGCGCTGACGTGTCGCCTGCCGCAGATTGATTTGCGCATGAAGCTGGGAGAACGCAACATCGTGCATGATTTCCTGTCGGCCATGGGCTACGGTTTTGAGGATATCCGCATGGGCATCAATCTGGACCCGCTCATCGGTATCAACGGCGGCGGCCACATCCATAAGTTCACCCTGCCGGGTATGCAGCTGGATACGATTCAGGCACACCTCTATCAGGATTCCACGAGCGTGCGCATGGATGCTCGCGTGCGCAACGGTCGCCACAATCCGCATTTCACCTTCGACAGCCGCCTCAATGCCAGCCTCGACCGCGACGGCGTGGCCAGCGCCAACCTCGTCTATTTCGACGACAAGGGGCGTAAGGGCGTGGACCTGGGCTTGCAGGGACGTGTGGCCAACGACACGCTGCGCCTGCACCTGACGCCGCTGTCGCCGATGCTGGCCTACCGCAGCTTCCACCTCAATGATGACAACTATGTCATGGTCACCAAAGGCAACCACATCGACGTGGACATCGACCTCCTAGCCGACGACGGCACGGGCCTGAAGATCTACTCTTCGCCCAACGCCGAAGCGCTGCAGGACCTTTCTGTGGCTATCTCCCACTTCAACCTCGGCGAGCTGTCGAGCGTAGTGCCGTATATGCCTCGTCTGGGCGGCTTCCTGCAGGGCGACGCCCACCTGATTCAGAAGGACGGATCCATGAGCGTGTCCACCGACCTCAGCATCGACAACCTGCGCTATGAGCAGGCCACGCTGGGTCCCGTTGGACTGGAGGCTGTCTATCTGCCCAATGCCGACGGAAGCCATTTCATCGATGGAAATCTCCTGCAGAACGGCCTTCCTGTGGCTGCTTTCAACGGCACCTATACACCCGACGGCGCTGACGGCGTCATCGACGTGGATGCGGAGCTGAACCGCCTGCCCTTCGCGCTGGCGAACGGCTTCATCCCCGACAATATGGCGCGCCTCGAAGGCGTAGCCATCGGCAATATCCACGTGGGCGGCAGCACGTCGAAGCCCTTGGTGGACGGCCTCCTGGCCACATCGGGCTTGCAGATTCTCTCCGACCCCTACAGTCTCCAGCTGCGCGTGGTTGACGACACCATCAGCATCAAGAACAGCCAGCTCAACCTCGACCGCATCAGTATTTATTCCACGGGTGCGACGCCCTTCACGATGGACGGCACCATCAACTTCGCCGACCCCGACCGCATCACCATCAACACGGACATGGCGGCCAAGAACTTCGAGCTCATCAACGCTCCCAAGAGTCCGAAGGCCATTGCCTACGGGAAAGTGTTCGTCGATTTCAGCGCCACGCTCCGCGGAACGCTGGACAACCTGAATATCCGTGGACAGCTGGGCGTGCTCGGCAAGACCGACGTCACCTATCTGCTGACCGACTCGCCGCTCACCACCACCGACCAAGTCTCGGAACTGGTGGAATTTGTCGATTTCACCGATACTCTCTACGTGGCGCCCGTCACGAGTACCAGTCCCCAGCACCTGAACGTAACGATGCGGGTGAATATCGCCGACGCTGCCGTGGCCCACTGTCTCCTCAGCCCCGACGGCTCCAGCTATGTCGATGTCGAGGGCGGCGGCGACCTGCTGATGACCTATTCGCCGGAGAAGGACCTTCAGTTGAACGGCCGCTACACGATCAACCGCGGTATGATGAAATACACGATGATGGTCATTCCGCTCAAGGAATTCAACATCAAGAGCGGCAGCTACGTGGAGTTCCGCGGACCGCTGATGAACCCGACGCTCAACCTGTCGGCCACTGAGCGTGTGCGCACGACGATTACCGAGAATGAGCAGCCGCGAAGCGTCAACTTCGATGTGGGACTGAATATCACCAAGACCCTTCAGGACCTCGGATTGGAGTTCACGCTGGAGGCTCCCGAGGATGCCAACATACAGAACGAGCTGAGCACCATGAGCGCCGAGCAGCGTGGCCGTCTGGCCGTGACGATGCTGGCAACGGGAATGTACATCAACGATGCAGGTTCGCTCACGGGCGGCGGCGTCACGGGGCAGAATGCCCTCAACTCGTTCCTCCAGAGCCAGATATCGAACATCACCAACAAGGCGCTCAAGACGGTGGACATCAGTATGGGCGTGGAAAAGGGTACGGACGCCGCCACGGGGGCCACGACCACCGACTACAGCTTCCGCTTTGCCAAGCGCTTCTGGGGTAATCGCATCAGCATCATCGTCGGCGGTAAGGTCAGCACTGGCGAGAACGCCACCAACACCGGGCATAGCATGATCGACAACATCAGCATCGAATACCGTCTCGACCAGGGCGGCAGCCGCTATGTCAACGTCTTCTACGACAAGAACTACGAGAGCCTCCTCGACGGTGAGGTCACGGAGATGGGTGCCGGTCTCGTCCTTCGTCGCAAGACCGAGCGCGTGGGCGACCTGTTCCTATTCAGAAAGAAAAAGCAGTAAGAAATGAGATTCTTGAATAGACATATTAGATGGACCGACCCGCGGCAGTATCTGCTCACTGCCCTGATCATGCTCCTCTCGTCCTGCTCCTCGACGCTACATCTGGGCGAGGGGGAGCAGCTCTACACGGGCATCAGCGAGATTGCCTACGGCCATCGTGCCGAGGGCAAGAAGGCACGGTCGTCGAAGGATTCCACAGGCGTCATCACCGCCATGGCCGATGCCTATAAGATGGTGGACGGCCTCTTCAGCGGCCAGATGGATGCGAAGCAGATTCGTGAGTCTATCCATAAGAACGACCAGCTGACGCGCGAGCAGCGTGACTCGCTGTTGCACGAAGCAGACCTGCTCAGCGAAGCCACTGCCACTGTGCGCGAGGAAGTGGATGCCGCGCTGGCCTACGCCCCCAACGGAGCCATCTTCGGCAGCTCCTCAACGCGCTGGCCCTTCAGCGTGGGGCTGATGATACACAACCGCTATGCGGACTCTCATACGAAGTTCGGCCGCTGGATGCTGAACACCTTCGGCTCGCAGCCGCGCACGATTACGATGGCGAACCCGCGCCTGCGCACCCAGGTGGCCCAGCAGACGCTCCGCAACTACGGCTTCTTCCACGGCAGTGCCGCCTATGAGATCTTCACCGATGAGCGCGACTCGTTGCAGGCTTCCATCGGCTACTCGGTCTATCCCGGACCTCTCTTCCGACTCGGTACCATTGAATACCAGAATTTCCCCGGGCTCACCGACAGCATCATCCGCCGCACAATGCCCGAGACGAACCTCCACACGGGCGAGGGCTTCAGCGTCATTAATCTCGATGCCGAGCGTACGCGCCTGAGCGAACGGTTCCGCAACGAGGGCTACTACTTCTTCCGCCCAGAATACATAGCTTTCCGCGCCGACACACTCCAGACACCGCAGACGGTGCACTTGCAGGTGCGGCCGCGCACGGACATGCCGGCACAGGCCCGCAACCGCTTCTATATGGGCAAGACCACTGTCACCGTCTTTCCTTATGCCGCACGCGAGGTCAACGACAGCCTGACCGACCGCGACTTCAAGTACTACTGGGCCTATAAGCACCAGTCGCGCCGACCGCCAATCCGCCTTGCTGCTATCCGCCATAACCTCTTCTACCGCCGCGGCTCGCTCTATCGCCAGCGACTTCATGAGCTGATTCAGGACAAGCTCTCGGGCATGGGCGTCTTCTCCAGTGTGCAGATGAGTTATGTCCCGCGTGACACGACCGACACCTGCGACACGCTCGACGTCAATATTTTTGCCATCCTCGACAAACCTTGGGACAGCGAGTTCGAGGCCAAGGTCACCAACAAGAGCAACGGCCTGCTGGGCCCCGGCCTCTCCTATGGAATGACCAAACGCAATGCTTTCCGCGGTGCTGAGACGGTGAACTTCAAGATCTACGGCAGCTACGAGTGGCAGACTGGCGCTACGGTGCTCGAAGCAGAGTCCGACCGCAGCCTCCTCAACTCCTATGAGCTCGGAGCCTCCACCACGCTCACCTATCCCCGAATCCAGTTCTTCGGCTTGGCGGATGCCCTGAACCGACGTGCAGAGGCCACGACCAACTACAAGCTCGACGTCAACTGGCTCAACCGTTCCGGCTATTTCCAGATGGTCAACTTCGGCACGCGCGTCACCTACACGTATCGCCGCTCGCGACGCTTCCGTCATGAGCTGACGCCCTTCCGCCTCGACTATACCATCCTGACTCATCGTTCTGCTCGCTTCAACGAGATCATGAACAACAATCAGACCCTCTATGTCTCGATGCGCGACCAGCTCGTGCCATCCATCGCCTACACGCTCACCTATCAGCGGCGCTGGCGTAGCGGCCATGAACGTACCATCATCCTCGGCACGAAAGAGGCGGGCAATCTCATCAACACGATCTATTCGCTGGCTGGCGAGAACCGGCAGGAGCGCAACAAGAAACTCTTCAACGTTCCTTATGCCCAGTTCTTCAAACTCACGGGAGAGTGGCGCGAGACGTTCCAGCTCACACCCCGCTCGGCCATCGCCACGCGCCTGTTCGCGGGAGCTGTCTGGAGCTATGGCAACAGCACGATGGCACCCTATGCAGACCTCTTCAACGTAGGTGGTGCCAACAGTATTCGCGCCTTCGCAGTCCGCTCGATAGGTCCTGGTCGTTATCATCCGGCTAACAGCAGCTGGAGCTACGTAGACCAGGTGGGCGACCTCAAGCTCGAGGCTAACGTGGAATACCGCTTCCCGCTCGTGGGCGGTCTGGACGGTGCTGTGTTCCTGGATATGGGTAATGTGTGGCTGATGCAGCCCGACGAAGCCCGCCCCGGTGGCGCCATTGATGCCAAGCGCTTTTTCGAGGATTTGGCGCTGGGCACTGGCCTCGGCTTCCGCTACGATCTGGACTTCCTCGTCCTCCGCTTCGATGTGGGTGTGGGTATTCATGCGCCTTACGACACGGGTCGCAAGGGGTATTACAATATGCGCCGTTTCTGGGATAGCCTCGGCTTCCACATCGCTGTGGGCTATCCGTTCTAAGCGCTGTCAAATGGCCTCTGCCATCAAGTCGCTCATGATGTCGTCGGAGATCATGAGCGATTTTTCTGTCAGCCGCAGATGGCCGCCGATGAGTTCCAATCGCCCTTGATGCAGGTGCTCTTCGGCTTGCTGCAACAGTTCTTGGAGGCGTTCCTGCCCGAACCGCTTATCCAGTTGTTCAAGGTCTATGCCCCTGCGTGTGCGCAAGCCGCACATTACGGCTTCATCGTAAAGGTCGGCAGTGCTCAGCCTTTCGAAAGCGGCCAGACGTTCATCGGTCATCGGGTCCGTGTCCTCCTGACTCATCAGCTGGAGGTAACGGGTCAGGTCGGTGCGGTTCGCACGTCGGGTGCGGGCACCGTCGTAGCTGTGTGCGCCTGGCCCGAAACCGGCATAAGGGATGCCTGTCCAGTAGCTGCTGTTGTGGCGGGAATGGAAGCCAGGGCGCGCAAAATTGGAAATCTCATAGTGCTCGAAGCCTGCTTCCCGTGCGCGCTCGCAAAGGAGCTCATACATCCTCACCTCCAGCTCGTCGCAGGCTTCCTGTATCTTTCCCTCCTGCCGCCAACGGCTCAGTAGCGTCCCCTCCTCATAGCTCAGCGCATAGGCCGACAAGTGCTGGACGTTCAGCGCGAATGCTTGGTCGAGGTCGCGCTCCCACGTCTTCATCGTCTGTCCGGGAAGACCGTAGATGAGGTCGATGCTGATGTTCCTGATTCCTGCGTCCTGTAACCTCCGTACGGCTTGGATGGCCGTTGCGCTGTCGTGTCGTCGTCGAATCAGACGTAGCAGTTCGTCGTCAAAGGTCTGAACACCTAAAGAAATTCTGTTGACGCGGCCAAAAGCTGTCGCATCAACAGAATCATCCGGGTTCACTTCCAGTGTTACCTCGGCGTCCTCCGCTACGCGGTAACAGGCATAGATGCTGTCTAAGACCCGTTGTAGCAGCGAAGAGGGTAGGAGAGAGGGCGTACCCCCGCCGTAATAGATGGTGTTTACGTATTCGTGGGCGAGTTCCGCCTGTCGTCCCCTTAGTTCACGGCAAAGAGCTTCCACGTATGCTGCCATTTCCTCCTCCCTTGTGGTGGAGTAGAAGTCGCAGTAGATGCAGCGTGAACGGCAGAACGGGACGTGTACGTAAATGCCAGCCAATGAATTATTTCTCTTTGCGGTCGTCGATGTTGTCACCCTCGGTGGGGGCCATCTTCGAAAAGTCGTCGAGGCCGGCGCCGATGAGGATGTTGTACCACTGGATGAGTTTCTTTACATCGGAGGGGTGTACGCGGTCGCGGTCGAAATTGGGCAGGATTTCTGCGAAGTAGTCGAAGAGCTGGTCCTTGGAAGCCTTCTTGTAGTCGAGACTGCACGCAGCACCTTTCTCCTTCTTCTTCATGCTGGTCAGGATGTCTGCCAAGGGCACTTCTTCGGTGTCAGAATACATGGCAATATCGGCCAGAGAGATGACGCGATCGGCTGCAAAGGCGGGCATACGCTGGTGCTTGTCATCGATACTCTCCACGATGAGGCTGCGGTTGCCGCGTGAAACCAGTTTGTAGAGGCCTGGCTTGCCTGCAATAGCTAAAATTGTTTCAAGCATAGCAAAAGATTTATAATTAATATCTTATATCTAATATTTGATATCTTAGATCTTATATTTAATATTTAGTATTTTATATTTGTCAGTTGTTCACTGAGGTCGCTGCCGTCGTTCACGATGATGAAGTCAGCTGCCTGGCGACGCTCTTCGTCGGAGATCTGGCGTGCCATGCGGGCGCGGACTTCTTCTTCAGTGGCTCCGTCGCGCTTCATGACGCGCTGGAGACGTAGCGCGAGAGGCGCTTCCACGACGATGACCTTGTCTGCCAGATCCGTGAATCCTGCTTCCACGAGGATGGCGCTCTCGATGCCTACGGCAGGCACTCCCGCCTGTTCCTGCTCGGTAGCCCATTGCCTGAAATCGGCTTTGACGGCGGGGTGGACAATCGCGTTCACGGCACGTTGATGTTTCTCATTGGCAAACAGATAGTCCGCGATGAGTCGCTTGTTGAGCTGCCCGTCGGGCAGATAGACTTCCGTACCCAGGAGCGCCGTCAGCTGCTGTCGGATGACTGGAGAGGTCACCATCAGGTGCTTGGCTTCGCGGTCGCAGTCATAGACGGGAATACCGTACTGTGCTGTCAGCTGCTGTGCGACATAGCTCTTGCCGGCTCCGATTCCACCTGTGAGGCCGATTCTCATTCGTTGTCTGTCTGTTCGATAAGGAATTGGACTCGGTCGGGAGAGATCTTCACCTGGGAAACGCCTTCGGGTACAGAGCGCAGATGCAGTGTCAGCAGGGAGTCGTGTTGCTCCATCAGCTCCTCGTAGGTGGCTGTGAGGACGAAGTTCTCAGCCGTAATCTTCTTGTAGTTGCGCGAACCTACTTGGAAGGACACATCGACCGTCGGGGGGAACGTGCGTAGGACATAGCCGCCGGGGAAGTTTGTTCCGACGACGGGCACTTTGAGCTGTTTGTCCACATAGAAATCGACTTCGGCAGTGATCATTACCTCTGCAGGCTTGGTTTTGATGCCGCGCTGTGCAAAGATGGGGACCATACGCTTGGTGGTCTCTGTGATGTCCAGGATGTTCGTGGCTGCAGTGGAAACGCTTTCCAGAGAGTCGAGCATTGTTTCGCTTCCCCACACAGTGACGGTGTCGGGGGTTAGCTTCACAGCGGCCAGATAGTGTTGCAGATCGGTGGCGATGTGGCCGCGGAAGGTCACAGGAACACGCTTCTCCACACCACGCGTATAGTAGTAGTCCAGCGTGTCGGGACGAATGGCAATGACACGTGATGAAGGCAGCAACGCGGAACTTATCAATTTCATGATCTCAGAGTGGCTGATCATCACATGATCATAGTTGCTGCCGCGGTCGTGGCTCGCAAAAGTCAATTCCACAATGCGCTCTGAGCGGTTGAAATAATAGTTCAGCAGGGTTGAGCCGCGGTCTTTGACCGTCAGGGATATTTCAGCAGGCGGTTCCGTGGTGATGACCACGCCCTGCGGAACATCCGTCAGCCTCAGCGGGATGCTCACCTCCATCTCGTATTCCTCGTGCAGCGTCTGAATCAGCCAAAAGGCGGCAGACACAGCCAGAAAGAACAAGAACACCCCGAGTTCCCTGCTTTTCTTGCTGAGCAGGAAAGTCTTGATGCTCTCGCTGATGAAATGAAGACGGGCGCGATCCATGAGCGGAGGCGGGGCTTACTTGTTGTAGTTCTCCGTGGAAGTAGCCGAGGCGAAGACGGAGTTGCGATCGACGCGCAGACGCACACCGTTGGCCACTTCGATGATGAGGATGTTGTTCACATCGTCGATGTCGCGGACAACGCCGTAGATGCCGCCGGCCGTCACCACTTCCTGTCCCTTCTCGATGGACTTGCGGAAGTTCTGAATCTCCTTCTGCTTCTTCTGCTGCGGACGAATCATGAAAAAGTACATAATCGCGAACATAGCGACCAGCATCAGGATCATTCCCATACCGCCGTCGCCTTGTGTAGCTTGCAATAAAATCATAAGAGTTTGCATAGTGATATATAATTTT
>JAEEGL016329352.1_pt1 | contig 42679 bp, 39 predicted proteins | sample 9134231 | NCBI WGS metagenome assembly JAEEGL01 (sample SAMN16246548, study PRJNA631951) | gut metagenome | biome: gut microbiome; feature: rumen; material: fiber-attached | host: Bos | place: Iran: Karaj | collected 2018-10 | reverse complement strand
CAGAAGACCATCTACGGCGGAAGCTACAACCTGCTGGCACACACACTTCCACAGTACGGTGTTAACACTACATTTGTAGATGCACATAACCTATCTGAGGTTGAGGGAGCAATCAAGGACAACACAAGAGCCATCTACCTTGAGACCCTTGGAAATCCAAACAGTGACATTCCGGATATCGACGCTATCGCAGAGATCGCCCACAAGCACGGACTTCCACTTGTTATCGACAACACCTTTGGAACACCATATCTCATCAGACCAATCGAGCACGGCGCTGACATCGTAGTTCATTCAGCAACCAAGTTCATCGGCGGACACGGCACTACCCTTGGCGGAATCATCGTTGAGGCAGGCAAGTTCAACTGGAAAGAGAGCGGAAACTATCCACAGATCGCAGCTCCAAACCCAAGCTACCACGGAGTTTCTTTCTACGACGTAGTTGGTCCTGCAGCTTTCGTTACATATATCAGAGCAATCCTCTTAAGGGATACAGGCGCAACAATTTCTCCATTCAATGCATTCCTGCTGCTTCAGGGCGTAGAAACCCTTTCACTCCGCCTTGACAGACATGCTGAGAACACCAGGAAGGTTGTTGAGTTCTTAAAGAACCACCCCAAGGTTGAGAAGGTTAACCACCCATCCCTTGCTGATCACCCAGACCATGCTCTTTATGAGAAGTACTTCCCTAACGGCGGAGCTTCAATCTTTACCTTTGAGATCAAGGGCGGAAAAGAGGCTGCATGGAAGTTCATCGACAACCTGGAGATCTTTTCACTGCTTGCAAACGTTGCAGATGTAAAGAGCCTTGTGATACATCCGGCAACAACCACTCATTCCCAGCTCAATGACGATGAGCTCAAGGATCAGGGCATCACACAGAGCACCATAAGGCTCTCAATTGGTACAGAACATATTGATGATATCATTGCAGACCTTGAAAAAGGCTTTGCTGCAATCTGATAGACCTCCTACCTAAAGCGGAGCTTACTTAAGCTCCAATACCTTTAAAACTTCGAATCCTTCGGCCTTGCCTTTAAGTTTGATGGTACCGCCGAGGGATTCGTATTTTATTTTATCCCCAAGCTGATCGGCAACGGCGCGGCTGATGTAGAGGGTTCCGCCGGGGGCATTTGCCTCGAGGCGGGCTGCGGTGTTGACGGTATCACCGATGGCGGTGTAATCCATGTGCTTCTCGGCGCCCATGTTTCCTACAATTGCAGGGCCGTAGTTGACTCCAACGCCTACGCGAAGCTCCTCGCCGATCTCTTCTTTGAGCTCGTCAGAAACTCTGGCGGCTCCTTCTATTATCTCCATGGCGGTCTTGACAGCGTTGTACACTGCATTTTCCTGAGGCAGCGGAGCTCCCCAGAAGGCCATCATGGCATCTCCGACGAACTTATCTAATGTTCCCTTATTTCTTTCAACACAGTCACTGGCCATGGTCAGGTACTTGTTCAGGATATATACGACTTTTTCCGGTGTCAGGCGCTCTGACATGGTGGTAAATCCCCTTACGTCGACGAACAGGACGGCTATGTTGCAGTTCTTTCCGCCAAGGGAGAGATTTTCAACGCCTTCTTTTAAGATCTCGTCAACGATCTCGGGAGCCACGTACCTTTCAAAGGTCCTGGTGACGCGGATCTTTTCGATGTACTCCGTCACATAGTGTACAACCATTGCCACCACGTACATCAGGAATGCTCCCAGGGGTATCCACAGGGGGTGAATGATGTATCCGGCTCCGAACAGCACGTAAGCCGCCACAAGGGAGAGGATGCACACTGCTACCATGATGATGCTTGCAGGAGCGGGCTTTAACTTCATGAATACGGCCAAAAGAGCTGCCAGCAGCACAAAGATGATCAGCGCCTGAAGAAGGTCTGGAACCTCGTTCTTATAATCTGCCCTGAGGAAAGCCTCGATGGAATTGGCCTGAACCTCCACGCCGTACATGGCTTTGGCTCTGTCTATAGGGGTAAAATATTCGTCCTGAAGGCCTGCAGAATAGGGGCCGATGAGGACTATTTTCCCTGCGAAGTAGTCAGCTGGAATGTTACCTGCGATCAGGTCCGCGATGTTGTAGCCGTCGTAGTAGGTTCCGGGGCGGGCTGAGTAGGTCAGGTAGAAGTGACCTCTTTTGTCCGTGGCAGGAGCAGTAATGGCCTGACCGTTTGCTTCCGCGAAGGCCTTTGCGGCTTCCCAGGCCATGGAGTAGATGTAGTTCTTCTGGCCGCTGTCGTCAGTTACTTCAAAGTACAGGATCCCGTGGCGAAGAACTCCGTCCAGATCGTACATGGCATTGATGTGGCCCTGGGTTGTGGCTTTTTTTAGTGCCCCGAAGGGCTCGTCGTAGCCCACAACCATGTGGTCCTGCCTGGCAAAAGAGCCTTTTTCATCCTCCACAAAATCCGATCCGAAAACTCCGGCGGATGCAGTTATGACGCAGGGAAGCCGTTTAACTTCCTCCACAAGGCCTGCATCCGCTTCAGGAGTGGTCTCGCCGGTATACAGGGTGTCGATGGCAACCACGGCGGGCATGTTGTTCGGGTCAGTAGAAAGCTGCCCAAGTGCCTTTGCCATAACGTTTCTATCCCAGGTGTTGTAGGGGCCTAAGGCCTCCAGGGACGCATCGTCAATTCCTATCACAACCACATCCCCGGTAAGGGACTGGGGGCGCAGGAGCACGGAGTCCTGTATCCATTTATCAAGTCTGTTGTAGACGCCAAGGTATGCAGTCAGGGTGAAAAGAGCTGACAGCACCAGGATGAAGATGAGAATTCTTGAAGTTTTCTTTTTCACGGGATGTCCTTTCGATGTCGCAGGTTATAAGTGTGTAGTTGTAAGCAGCAGATTTGTCTGAAAAAGCCCCGCCGCAAAGGTGCAGCGGGGCTGATGTATGTATTTGGTTAAGTTTGGGATAACACTCTTGTCTGATGCGCTTATATCAGCTCAGCAGATTACGGGTTAGTGCCGCCGCCCTGGGTAGGATCGTTACCACCACCACTCTGGTTGTTAGGATCATTTCCGCCACCGCCGTTCTGCCATGGATCATTTCTGCCACTGTCAGGATCGTAGCCGCCTGAATCAGGCTCGCTACTGGTGGGCTCCGGAGCCGGAGCAGGAGTTGAATCTCCGCCTGACTGGGATGCTGCACGGATCCGTTCTTCCTCAGCAGCCTCAGCTTCTGCACGGGCCATGGCTTCCTCAAACTGTTTCAGCTGTTCCAGCTGGTCTTCCTCAGAGGTTGCTGGTGCTTGAGAGGACTGTACAGTTGGTGCGGATGTATCAGCTGTTGCAGTAGCGGCACGGCTCTCGGAAACACCGTGAGATAAGTAGTGCTCAAGGAGCTTATATGGGTCATTACCGATAGCTGCTACTACGTCGCTGTTATTCGCTGCATAGTAGCCTGGGTCAAAGGTTGAACCGTCTGTCAGATGCATAAGTCCCGATGCATCTACGTTGGCAACTCTTGCTGCTATGCCTGTCTTAGGGGCACTTGTGGTGGTTGCTGCAGCCTGTTTTGCCTGGCCATTTGCGTTCCCGTCGTTATTACCCTGGCCACCGTCTGCGCCTTCATTGCCATTTTCAGCGGGAGCGCCGTCGCCCTGAGTGGTTCCTTCTGCAGGAGCGCCTTCCTCAGGTTCTTTATTTTCTTCACCTTCGCCTTCTGTGGCAGCTTCAGGTGCGCTTGCTACAGGCTCCGGTTCAGCAGGGATCTCAGCCAGCTGGGTGTTATCAGGTGTCTGTTCAGGAGCTTCAGCAAAGCCAAGGATCTTTTTCTTATCCCAGCCTGTGTCATCGCAGACAGTTGTTATGAGTCTTTCGCTCTCAACAAGTCTCTTTACTACGAAGGTATTCAGGTCTTCCTCTTTCACGTCCTCAACCTCAAACATGATGCTGTCCTTGGTCCTGTCGTTGTAGAGGTAGGCTTTAACCTGCTGTCCGGCTTTTACTTTGATTTTTTTAGTCTCACCGGTAACAGGGTTTGTACCTATTACTTCAACTTCGCCGTCGGTGATCATGACAACGTCCTCACCGTTCTTATCAACTGCGATGTATCCGCTCGTTCCGCGGATACCAACTACCATGGTGGAGGTCCTTATGTCAAAGGTCTCGTCCGAGTCAAGCTTTTTTGTAACCTCAAAGTAAAGACTTCCTGCAGTTAAGTTTACGTCAAGCTTTTTGCCCTTCTGGTCCACCTTGATGCTGGAGAGCTCGTCGATGGTGAGGATCTTCGTGTCGTCAAGAGCAATGCCTGCAAGGGATGAGTTCTCGGTGTTGAGGACATTTCCTGCGTTCAGGCGAAGGTTCTTGGTGATTGATTTTTCGTGATCTGCTTCAAAGAGCTTTACCACGCCTTCTGTTCGAAGCATCCTCATGGTGCTGGCCGAGAGATTGTTGCCCCTTATGATCACAAAGGCTACAACCGCGATCACAGCCACAGCTGCTACTGCAATGATTGGGATGAGTTTCTTTTTGTTTTCCATATGGCACCTCCTTATTGCTCCCCCGGATGGTGGTGTCTTTGGACGATCCGGGGATTTGTAATACTGATATTCCGATAAATGCGCTTTTGGCGCGTCAGTTTTCGGTCTGCTTTTTTTCCTTTACCCAGGCATTACTCTCTTTGAATTCTCTGAGTATGTCTGCGTCGATCTTGCCCTCATTAGCCATGCTCTCAAGTATGCCAAAGGCCTTTTCCGGAGGCATCGGCGGCTTGTAGGGCCTGTCGTCAGCGGTAAGGGCGTCATAGACGTCGATGATGGTAAGGAAGCGGATCTCTTTTGGTATATCCTTGGCCGTAAGGTGGTCAGGATAACCTGAGCCGTCAAGAAGCTCGTGGTGTCCGCCTGACCAGCGGGGAACGTTGGCGTATAGCCCCCTAAAATCCATCTGATCCAGCATCTTTTTGGTGTGGACCACGTGGCTCTGCATCTGGGCTCTCTCGTCGTCTGTGAGAGTGCCTTTTCTCACTGTGATGGCGGTGAGTTCTTCATCTGTCAAAAGAGATATCTCTTTTCCCTCTGCATCCCTGCAGGTAAGGGTGGCAGCGGCCTTTAGGGCATCTATGACATCGTCGGGCAAAAAGCCCTTGGAGTTGGATTCTTCTATAAGTGTCCAGGCGTCCTGGATTTTCTTTATGTTGTCGTCGGATTCAGGCTTTTTCGAAGGCTCTTTAAGTCCGGTGATCTCTTCCATGAGGCAGGCAACCGTAACGCGGCTTTTGATCCTGTCGTGGAGCTTGCCAAGGCGGTCGGGCTTGTCCATGATCTCAAGGGGAATGACCAGCTTTCCTATATCGTGGAGCCAGACGCTCATCAGGTAGGAGTCACGTTCCTCGTCGGTGAGAGGTCGGCTGTCGCCGTGGGCTGCAATGTAGTCAAGGAACTTGTCAGCGTAGGAGACCATGTTCTTGGTGTGGTTGGCGTTGTAGGCGCTTCTGGTGTCGATTGCCCCAACCATTACCCGCACGAAGGAGTGGAGGGTGTCAAGGACCTGCTGGGACAGGCGCCTGTTGGTGAGGATCACGGCACTAAGGGACGAAAGGGCGGAGATGATGTCCTCTTCCTCGGCGGGAAAAGCCACCACGTTGCCGTCTTTGTCAAGGGCATTTATGAGCTGCAGTACGCCTATGATATCGCCTCTGTCATCCTCCATGGGGATGACCAGCATGGAGGTGGTCCGGTAGCCGGTCATCTTGTCGTACTTCATGGCACCGGAAAAATCGTATTCTGTGGACTCGTAAACGTCCGCTATGTTTATTTTCTTGCGGTCAAGGACAGCACAGGCGCTGACGTACTCACGGCTTAAGGGAACCGGAGGGAGCTTGGGCTTGGAACTGTCGGAGTCGGAATTTGAGGAGTTGCCTGAGCTTTTTTCGGAGGCTGCACCTCTTTTTTTCTGGTCAGCAGTATTGCCGGCAGCAGCTTTTTTCCCCGTATCATCAGTCTTGCCGGCAGCAGCATTTTCTTTTCCCGTATCATCCAGCATTCCCTGGGCCTGGGCGTAGGTGTAGGAGTTGTGGAACACAAGGTGCTCGTCCTCCACCACATAGACCGTCCCTGCGTCGCAGTTGGAGATCTTCATTGCAACCTGAAGGATCATGTCCAGGACCTTGGAGGTATTCTTTTCAGCAGAAAGAGCTATGGCGACCCTTATAAGAGAGTCGATGGAGTAGTCTTTTGCTGCATTCTTGGCGTTTTCCGAAGTTGTCTTACTCATTGTTAACCTCCATGTATATATATTAATTTTATCACTATATGGCAAAATATTTTCGGAATATTGTTTCAATTGTATGATAAGTTTATAAAAAAAATAAACACACTATAAAGTAAAACCCTAGAAATCTTGACACAAAATGGTACTATGGTATAAGACGATACAAATGCATTTTAATGAAGAGGAATACATAATGGAAAAACTTGCAATATTCGGGGGAGAACCCGTAAGAAAAGAGAAGATATATTACGGCCGCCAGTGGATCGGCGAGGATGACGTGAAGGCTGTGGCTGAGACACTGACAGGACCATACATTACCTGCGGACCAAGGGTTACTGCCCTTGAGCAAAAGCTCAGCGAGGTAACAGGAGCAAAGTACGCAGTCTCTGTCTGCAACGGAACAGCGGCTCTTCACTGCGCATGCATAGCAGCGGGCCTTGGCCCCGGGGATGAGGTGATCACAACACCCCTTACCTTTGCGGCATCTGCAAACTGTGCGGTATACGTTGGCGCAACTCCGGTATTTGCAGACGTTAATCCTGAGACCTACAACATCGACCCTGCTTCCATCGAGGAGAGGATCACTGATAAGACTAAGGCTGTTGTGGCTGTTGATTTCACAGGACAGGCAGTTGAGCACGACAGGATCAGGGAGATCTGTGACAGGCACGGACTGACCCTTATCATCGACGCTGCCCACGCCATCGGAACCAAGTACAACGGCAAGCCTGAAGGGTCTCTTGGTGACATGACCTGCTTTAGCTTCCATCCGGTTAAGACCATCACATCCGGAGAGGGCGGAGCCATAACTACCAACGATCCTGAGCTTTACCGCAAGCTCCACCTGGCTTCCCAGCACGGCATCAGCCACGACGTAAACGAGTTCGTTGACAAGAACCCTGAAGGACCATGGGTTTATGAGATGCAGACCCTGGGCTTCAACTATAGAATGACAGATTTCCAGGCAGCACTACTCACCAGTCAGCTTACAAAGCTCCAGCAGTTTTCTGACAGACGTAAGGCTATAGTTGCCAAGTACAACGAGGCATTTAAGGATATGGAGGAGATCTTTTTACAAAAAGAGATCCCACAGTCCGATACCACAAGGCACCTTTATATCATCCGTCTCAACAAGGACAAGCTCTCCTGCACAAGGCGCGAGTTCTTCGATGCCATGAGCACAGAGAATGTACAGTGCCAGGTGCACTACGTGCCGGTATACTACTTCCCGTTCTATCAGGAGAGGGGCTACAAGAAGGGACTTTGCCCCAATGCCGAGGCTATCTACGAGGGAATCATGAGCATCCCGCTGTATCCGATGATGACAGATGAGGACGTGGATACGGTCATTGCAGCGGTTAAGAAGATCGTTGAATACTATAGAAAGTGATGATGCGCTGGGTATTGCGCGTTGATTGCATACAACAGTAGAAAATTTGGACATATGAACAGCAATTGGTATAAGGCAGTACTGAGACTGACGAAAATTGAATATGGCAGCGGGCTGCTGCTTAAGGGTGTGCCGTTTATCTACAATATAAAGGGCGCTACTATGCGGATCGGACGGGATGTGACTGTTAAGAGCAGCTTCTTATCTAACCTGGTGGGGCTCTACAGCAGGACCATTATCGTGACCAGAGCGCCCGGAGCTGAGATCGTTATAGGCGACAACGTTGGGATCTCGGGTGCTACCATTTATGCCAGGAAGGGCATTTACATCGGTGACAATACCTGCATCGGTGGCAACTGCAAGATCCTGGACAACGACTTTCACCCCCTGGAGGCGGAGGAGCGCAACAGGCTCCTTAAAAGCGCCAAGGGCGGGGATTCTGACCTTGTTCCGGCAAAAGAGATCCGTATCGGCAGGGACTGCTTTATTGGCTGCAACACACTGATCCTTAAAGGAACTGTTCTGGGAGATGGCTGTGTTGTTGGCGCAGGAGCGGTTGTCAGCGGCAAGTTTGAGGATAAGTGCGTGATCGCCGGGAACCCTGCGAGGGTCATCAGGAAGCTTGATTGAGAGGACTATAGATTTTTGGATCATGAAAAGAACTATGTCCCTGTGGTGGCTTTTGCCTACAACAGGGCTGACAAGATAATTAAATGCCTCGAGTCCCTTGAAAAGAATCCTGAGGCGGCCTTAACTGACCTTTATGTGTTCAGCGACGGCCCAAAGGATGGCAAGGGAAAAGAGGCGGTTGAAAACACCAGGAAGGCCCTTCATGAATATGAAAAGAGGTCTTCTTTTGCGAAGGTAAAAATAGTTGAAGCTCCAAAGAACAAGGGACTTGCTGCATCCATAATAGATGGCGTGACAGCTGTGCTTGCTGAGCACGGCAGAGCTGTCATTGTTGAGGATGACCTTATTGTTTCAAAGAGGTTTTTATCCTACATGAACGATGCGCTGGACTTCTATGAGAAGAATCCTAGGGTCGGCGCTGTCAGCGGTTATACGTATCCTATGAAGTGTCTGGATAGTTATGATAAGGATGTTTACCTGATGCACAAGGGTGACTGCTGGGGCTGGGCTACCTGGGCTGACAAGTGGAACAGCGCAAAGTGGGCAGATACTGACTTTGATGCGTACTTTAGGAACAGGCGCCTTAGGAGGGATTTTGAGAACACCGAGAATGGCTGGGATCTTCTTATGCTCCTTCAGAGCCGGGGAAAGATCAGTTCCTGGGCTGTAAGGTGGGTCCTGAACCTGTTTCAGAATGACCTGTGGACCGTGTATCCCAGGCGAAGCCTTGTGACTAACAATGGTTTTGACGGCAGCGGGACACATTCAAATAGGAGCGAGGAAGAGCACTTTTTTGCCAGGCTGGAAGAGGGCGAGGGTGAATTTAAGTTTGAGGACCTTAAGCCGGATAAGACAATCGAGAGACAGGCAGCGGTTTATCCAAGAAAAGGGGTTAAGGCCGGGGCTAAGTACTATCTGAAGAGGGTGTATGTGCGCCTGTACGACGTAAAGAGGGCTATTACAGGGAAATGATGGTTTTTTGCACAATATTTGACAGTTATTATCTCGATAAGGGCATAGTAATGTACGAATCCCTTACCAAAGTTACTGATGATTTTAAACTTTATATATTTGCCTTTGATGATGTGGCCTACAATGTGCTAAATGCCCGTCACATGGACAGGGCTGTTATTGTAAAGAGGGAAGAATTTGAGGCGGCTTACCCGGTTCTGGAGCGGCTTAAACAGGAGCGTTCCAAGGCAGAGTATTGCTGGACCTGCACTCCCGCCAGCATCGAGTACGTTCTGGATCACTATGGGGAGGCGGGCTGCACTTACATTGACGCGGATCTTTATTTCTTTTCCGACCCGCAGGTGCTGTTTGATGAGGTGAAAGATGGCGGGGAAGGGATCATCATCACACCCCACCGCTTCAGCAACAGCAGGAAGGATCAGCATCTCCTTAAGAGGAGCGGCAGGTACTGCGTAGAGTTCAACTACTTTGATACTAGTGAGGAAGCTCGTAGGGCTCTTTCCTGGTGGAAGGAGAAGTGCTTTGAGTGGTGCTTCCACATCTATGAGGAAGAGCGCATGGGAGACCAGAAGTATCTGGAGAAGTTCCCTGCGTTGTTCAAGGGCGTTCATGAGCTCTCTAATCTTGGCGGCGGCGTTGCTCCCTGGAACCTGGCTCAGTACGAGTATACGGGCAAGAGGCAGCAGGACGGCGCTATGGTATTAAGAGAAAAAAATGCCGGAAGAATGCAGGGTAACGGTGCACCGATTCTTAAGGAAAAGAAAACCGGCAGGGAGTTCCCGGTGGTGTTCTACCACTTTCAGTCTATGCGCTATGTCAGCAGCGACTTGATAATCGTGCGAAGCGAGACCCACTCCAAAAAAACCAAGGACGTGCTGTACCGCCCCTATCTGATAGAACTTGAGAAGATCAGAAAGGACCTTAAGGCTGTGGGAGTTTCTTTTGACGTAAAGCAGTCCTACGCCAGCAATCCGCTTATAAGGTTCCTGCAGAAGTACGTGCTGCGGTTTAAGCTTAAGAGCCTGACAGATCTGTACGACCTTAGGAAGCTTAGAGGGTGAAAAAAGAAGGAATTATAAGGCGATGAATCCTTTATTTACGATAGTTACAGTCTGCTTCAACAGCGAAAAAACAATAGAGCGAACTCTTAAGAGTGTCTTAAATCAGTCCTGCGATGACTTTGAGTACATTATCGTTGACGGAGCCTCAAAAGACGGCACTCTTGATATTGTAAGACGCTATGAAGAGGCCTTTGCCGGCAGGCTCAAGGTCATATCCGAGAAGGACAACGGTATCTACGATGCTATGAACAAGGGCATCAGAAATGCAACCGGAACCCTCGTGGGAATGGTCAACAGCGATGACTACTACGAGCCAGACGCTCTTGAGAACATGAAAAAAGCCTACGAGGCTCTGGATCCGGCGAAAAGAGATCATGTGATCCTCTACGGCATGCAGAGGCGCCTTCGCGACGGCCTTGAAATAGAGATCGAGTTTGTCAACGACAGGATCCTTGGGGAGGGCATGATCTGCCACCCAACCTGCTTTGTGTCAAATGCAGTTTACAGGGACTTTGGCGCCTACGACACTACCTACAAAAGCGCCGCAGACCTGGACTTTTTGCTTCGCATAAAGAAAAACACCGACACTACATTTGTTCCGGTGTACAGCATCATCTCCAACTTCGAGCTTGGTGGTATGTCCGCCTCATCCCGTGGCGCCATTGAGGCCGCCAAGGTGCGTTGCAAGTACGGTGTCTATTCGAAGCTTCGCCGAAACTACGTGATAACCCAGAGCGTGATAGTTTCAGCGGTGCATAATCTTAAGAGGATTGGGAAAAAGTAGCATGTTTATTTTGATCACAGGTACGATCGCACCTGATCAGAGTTTGCGACAACTTACAATAAAAGATACCGGTAAGAGACTTCAACAGTACCTTGATGCACTGGAGAAGACCATTTTGGCCCTGCCCGGCGGAAAGATTGTCTTTTGTGAGAACAGCGGATACGGGACGGAAGCCTTTGAGCAGGTAAAAGAGCTTGCAGAAAAGAGTGGCACTTCTTTTGAAGCCCTGTCGTTTAAAGGTAACACTTCGGAAGTAGTAAAGCATGGCAAGGGCTATGGCGAGGGTGAAACGGTAGAGTATGTTCTAAATAACAGCAAGCTGGCAGCCGGAGAAGACTTTTTTATCAAGCTCACCGGAAGGCTTGTTGTAGACAACATAGGAGCTATCTCCAGACTGGTCAAAAGAGATACCGTATATTTCAACATCCCCAATATCCATCGGCGTGAATTCTACGACACAAGGTTATACGGTATGCCAGTAAAGACATTCCGGGAACACTTCCTTAATCGATACAAGGACGTAAACGATGATGCAGGTATGATCCTTGAGACAGTCTATACTGACTCAACCGTAAGGAACAGCCTCAAGGTCAGGAATTTCCCAAGATATCCCAGGATCGTCGGGCTTAGCGGCAGCAGCGGGATAAGCTATGACTACACCGAATGGAAATGCAGGATAAGGGATGTACTTAGTGCGTTTAATGTATATGGAAAAGTGAACTTGAAAAGCTATTAAATGCTGTAACCATACCTGTAACGTGTTATACTGTTTCAAACGGCACTTTCAACAGCAACCTTTTTCAAAGGAGGTATCGACTTATGAAGTATGTTTGTAATGTATGTGGCTATGTTTATGACGAGGCAGCAGGCGATCCGGATAACGGAATAGCGCCCGGCACAAAGTGGGACGACCTCCCTGCAGACTTCACCTGTCCGCTTTGCAGCGTAGGCAAGGACGAGTTCACAGCGCAGGAATGATTAAAAACAAGCTGGAAGACAGGGCGGAGGCTTGAAGGCTCCGCCTAATCTATTTTATATAGTGAGAATATATATTTGTAACAACGAACAATGGGAGTTTTTATGTTTGAATTATCAACCTTTATATCTAATAACGTAACCATGCGACCTGTAAGCATGTTCGCATATTGAGCAGAATAAAGAAAAGCTGCAGGTTGGCATTTGCGGAAAGCGGTGCTGGTCATAGTAGGAGTTGGTAGCATTGGCAGCACTTCTATTCGTGCAAGAAAGAAGAAGGATACAACGTCTTAGAGTGTTCTTCGGACGAAGAAGCAATTGAAAATGCAAAAGAAATTCGAGCAGGAAGCAAAGATTATCCTGTACATTTTTGGCATCCAATACGTCTGGTGAAAATATGTATGAGGAATATTATACTGATTCAGAAGATGTCGAGAATGAAAGGATGAAGGCTCTGGGGGGAATAGTCGATAAGGCAATGCCGTATAAGATTACTATAGACTAGTTATTTACAAAACCGACTGCTTTGTTTGATGATAATGCAATTAAAGAAGCTGTAGTAGAAGTTATTATGGAATATCTTACTTATTTTGATTTTATAGAGACAGATAAATCCCTGGGGAGTGAGATGTAAGAAGGAGAAGAAACAAATATGACATGGACTAATGAATCTGAGGCAAGGCAGCAGATAAAAGAAATGGTAGCTCAGTATTACCATGATTTCAAAGAGAAAAAAGATGATTTCAAGGAAGGCGACAGGATATCCTATGCATCCCGCGTATTTGACGAGAGGGAGATGCAGGCACTGACTGATGCAACTCTGGATTTTTGGCTGACAACGGGAAGATTTTCTGATGAGTTTGAGAAGGAGTTTGCCAAGTGGATTGGTGTGAAGTATGCTCATCTGGTTAACTCCGGATCATCAGCTAACCTTATAGCATTTACAGCGCTTACAGCTCCGGAGCTTGGAGAGAGGCAGATTAAGCGCGGTGACGAAGTGATTACAGTAGCTTGCGGATTCCCGACCACAGTGGCGCCTATTATTCAATATGGTGCAATCCCTGTATTCGTAGATGTCACACTGCCACAGTACAATATCGATGTAAAAGAACTTGAAGAGGCTTATAGTCTTAAGACTAAAGCTGTTATGATCGCACATACCCTTGGAAATCCCTTTGACCTTAAAGCTGTAAAAGAATTCTGCGACAAGCATAAACTCTGGCTGGTAGAGGATAACTGTGATGCACTGGGATCAAAGTACACGATTGACGGAGTTACCAAGTTTACCGGTACATGGGGAGATATAGGTACTTCTTCGTTTTATCCACCTCACCATATGACCATGGGTGAGGGAGGAGCTGTGTATACAGATAATCCGCTTCTTCATCGACTTATCATGTCCTATAGGGATTGGGGAAGAGACTGCGTATGTCCTTCAGGTCATGACGGCGTATGTGGCCATAGGTTTGATGGTCAGTTTGGTGAGCTCCCATTCGGATATGACCACAAATACACCTATAGTCATTTTGGATACAATCTCAAGGTTACAGATATGCAGGCAGCAGTAGGCTGCGAGCAGCTTAAGAAATTCCCTGGTTTCATAGCAAGAAGACGCCATAATTGGGACAGATTAAAGGATGGGCTTAAGTCATATGAAGACAAGCTGATATTACCTGAACCAGCAGAAAACAGTGAACCCTCCTGGTTTGGTTTCCTTATTTCCGTGCGCCCTGAAAGTGGTCTGGACAGAAATAAGATTACCAGATATGTGGAAGATCACAATATACAGACAAGGCTGCTATTCTCTGGGAATCTCATCAAGCATCCTGCATTTGATCAGATCAGAGGAACTGATGCATACAGAGTATCAGGAAACTTGGAGACCACTGATTATATTATGAATAATTCATTCTGGATAGGCGTATATCCGGGAATGACAGACGAAATGGTGGATTACATGATCAAGACAATCGGGGAGGCTGTTGCTAAGGTATGAATCCAGACAGAACCGATTGGATGATTACCGGATAATATAGTATAATACTGGTAAAAACTGACGTATCAGATTGGAAATATAATGGATAACCCCAGAGTTCAAAACAGATATATATACAGATGGCTATGCATGGCCGCCTTATGCTTGATAGCAACGGCCATGTTTTTCTTTGTGTGGTACAGATTTGTAGCCGTCAACAATAATACCGGATCCCTTTTAGGCGCCGGTAACCTTCTCATGGCTACAGGAATCTACTTTATCCTGTATTATTTTGTTGGAAAGAATCTGAAGGCTTTCAGGATAGGAGTAGACAGAAAAGCAAATCTACTGGCTTCCCAGACAATGACCGTCTTTGCAGTTGATTTTATTGAACTATTCGTATCCTGTGCTATTACCGGTCAGTTCAGATACTTTCCTGATTTCTTATGGCGGTATCTCTTACTGGCATTTGTTCAGTCGCTGGTACTGTGTTTGTTAACGCTTCCTTTGGTTGACTTATATAGGAAAATGTTCAAGGCGCAGCAGATCCTTGAGATATACAGCGAGTCTTCCCATGAAGATATTGAATTCATGAATGGAAGACCGGATAAGTACCATATTGCCGGGACAATAAGTGTTAGTGAGGGAAAAGATAGGATATTTTCTGCGCTAGATAAATACGAAGCGGTGCTTCTTAATGATATCCCATCAGAGCTCAAAAACGATATCATCAAGGAATGTTTCAGAATTGATAAGAGAGTATATTTTACTCCTAAGATTTCAGATATTATTGGCAAGAAATCGGAGGACATCAATCTGTTTGACACTCCATTATACCTTTGCCGTAATAGTGGTATTTCTGTGTATCAGTTAGCCATGAAGAGGTTTTTCGACATTGTATTCTCTCTTCTGGCGCTAATCCTAACAAGTCCAATCATTCTGGTCACAGCCATTGCCATCAAACTTGAGGACAGTGGACCTGTATTCTTCAGGCAGGACAGAGTAACTATCGGTGGAAAAGAGTTCAGCATCCTGAAGTTCAGATCCATGATAGTGGACGCAGAAAAGGATGGAAGACCACATCCTGCAGGAGAAGCCGATGACAGGATCACCAAAGTTGGTCATGTCATCAGACCAACCAGAATAGACGAACTTCCCCAGTTTATCAACATCTTGAAGGGTGACATGTCTATTGTTGGGCCAAGACCTGAAAGAATAGAGCATGTACAGAAATATACCCAGGATATTCCGGAATTCACCTTCAGACTTAAGGTAAAGGGAGGGCTTACCGGAGTGGCACAGGTCTTTGGTAAGTACAACACAAGTCCACTAAGTAAGCTAAAAATGGATCTATTCTATATAACAAACTATTCGCTTCTTCTTGATTTGCAAATACTCTTTGAGACTGTTAAAATTCTTGTGCAAAAGGAAAGCACGGAAGGCTTTTCAGAGGAAAAGCAGAAAGAAATATTAAACGCTTCGGCGGGGCAGGAGATGAAAAAATGAGTGAATTTAGCGGTTCAACACTTTTGATAACCGGAGGAACAGGTTCCTTTGGAAATACAGTATTAAAGCACTTTTTGACAACAGATATCGGTCAGATCCGTATCTTTTCAAGAGATGAGAAAAAGCAGGACGATATGAGGCATGAGCTTCAGGCGAAATACCCTGAGTATGCCAAGAAGGTTAAGTTCTATATAGGAAATGTGCGTGATATCAGGGCTGTACATGATGCTATGCCCGGAGTTGACTATATTTTCCATGCGGCAGCACTCAAGCAGGTTCCATCCTGCGAGTTCTTCCCTATGGAAGCAGTTCAGACCAACGTTGAGGGCACCAATAACGTCCTTCACGCTGCTATAGAGGCAGGAGTTAAGAAGGTTGTTTGCCTTAGTACAGATAAGGCTGCATATCCCATTAATGCCATGGGGACTTCCAAGGCTATGATGGAGCATGTGGTCAGAGCCAATGCCCGCGTTGCTGCCGAGAGAGGCGATACAGTTATCTGCTGTACCAGATATGGCAACGTTATGTGCAGCAGAGGCTCGGTAATCCCTCTTTTCATCGACCAGATCAAGGCTGGGAATCCAATAACTATAACCAATCCGGACATGACCAGATTCCTTATGAACCTTGATGAGGCAGTTGATCTTGTTAAGTTTGCATTTACCAACGCCAATCCCGGAGATCTCTTTATTCAGAAGGCTGATGCCAGCACCATTGGAGACCTGGCAAAGGGTGTTCAGAAGCTCTTTGGGGATACAGGTACCAAGATAATCGGAACAAGACATGGAGAGAAGCTCTATGAGACCCTTATGACAAGGGAAGAGAGACTCCGCTCAGAGGATATGGGCCAGTACTTCAGAGTTTCTGCCGATAACAGAGACCTCAATTATGATAAATATTTCATCGACGGCCAGGTTGAGACTCAGGCCGAAGAAAGTTACACATCACACAACACCAATCTTCTTGATGTTGACGGAGTAGTTAAAAAGATTCTTACAACTGATTATGTAAAAGAGCAGCTTGAGGAAATGGAGCAATGATCGTTCTTGTTACCGGAAGCAACGGGTTTGTAGGCAGAAACCTTGTCTGGAATCTTAAAGAGCTAAGAGATGGTAAAAACATGACCAGGCCCAATCTCTGCATCACAGAGATTTTCGGCTATGATGTTGAGACGTCTGAGGAGGAGCTTGAGTACGCCTGCTCCAGGTGCGACTTTGTGTTTAATCTGGCGGGAGTTAACCGCCCTCAGAGTGATGCCGAATTCATGGAAGGTAATTTTGGATTTGCGAGCAAGCTCCTGGATATGTTAAAGAAGTACAACAACAAGTGCCCTGTGATGCTTTCAAGCTCAGTACAAGCCACTCTTTCCGGCAGATTTGCCGGTTCCGAGTACGGAAAGAGCAAACTGGCAGGGGAGAATCTCTTTTTTGATTATGAAAAAGAGACCGGAGCAAAGGTTCTGGTGTACAGATTTCCGAATCTTTTTGGAAAGTGGGCTAAGCCCAATTACAATTCTGCAGTAGCAACTTTCTGTAATGCATTTGCCAATGATCTTGATTACAAAGTTAACGACCCAAGCACGGAGCTTGATCTTGTATATATTGATGATCTTATAAATGAGATGTTTGATGCCCTTGAGGGCAGGGAGCATCGCTGCAACTATGAGGAAGGAAGTGTGTTGCCATCAGTTGATGTACACGGCAGGTACTGCTATGTGCCTACATGTCACCATGTGACCCTTGGAGAGATAGTTGGATACCTTGAAAAATTCAAGGCTATGCCGGGGAGCCTCATTATTCCTGAGATTCCAGAAGGCTCATTTGAAAAAAAACTGTTCAGCACCTACCTTACTTATCTTCCACCGGAGAAGATGGCCTATCCACTGGATTCTCACGTTGACAACCGAGGGAACTTTACGGAGATGATAAGGACGCTGAGCTGCGGACAGGTTAGCATCAATGTGGCAAAGCCCGGTATAGTTCGCGGTGAACACTGGCACAATTCTAAGTGGGAAATCTTTATCGTGGTCAGCGGGCATGGTCTTATCAAGATGCGCAGGATTGGAGTGGATCCCGAGACAAAAGAAGCTTATCCTGTGATAGAGTTTGAAGTCACTGGTGAGCAGATGAGAGCCATACAGATGCTTCCAGGTTATGTCCATAGTATTACCAATCTCTCAAAAACAGAGAATCTGGTGACTGTGATGTGGGCCAACGAGATATTTGATAAAAACCATCCTGACACTTTCTACGAGCAGGTTGTTTCAGAGAACCCCAGAGCTGTCATGGAAAAAGGGAATGTATGAAGAAGATACTAGTGATCTGCCAGTATTTTTATCCTGAGCAGTTCAGGATAAATGATATATGCGACGAGTGGGTTAAACGCGGCTATGATGTCACGGTGCTGACAGGTATTCCCAATTACCCTCAGGGCAGGTTTTATGAGGGCTATGGTTGGTTTAAGAAGAGAAAAGAGATGTGGAACGGCGTTAAGGTAATAAGGATCCCTTTGATTGCCAGAGGGCATTCATCAATTGGGCTTGTTCTTAATTACTTTTCTTTTCCTATTTCAGGGTTTTTCTGGAATCTATTTACTAAGATAAAAGCGGATTATGTCTTTATGTTTGAGACTTCGCCTATGACGCAGTGCAAGATAGGCGTTCGGTATGCAAAAAAGCATAAAGTTCCGCTTTATTTGTATGTTCAGGACCTTTGGCCTGAAAATGTGGAGATAGTAACAGGAATTCATAGTCCGCTTGTTATAAAGCCCATCGACAGAATGGTTGATAAGATATACAGAGCCTGTGATGAGATATTTGTTACCAGTCCCAGTTTCGTAAAGGCTATTGTGAACAGGAAGGTGCCTGTTCCGGAGAAAAAGGTGCATTACTGGCCTCAGTATGCAGAGGAGTTCTACAGAGTTGTGGATAGGAAAGATGCGGCAGATGCGCTGCTTAATGGAACCGGTGGTAATGTTGCTCTGGCAGAGCTTGTTAATGATGAATCATCGTTCAAGATTGCCTTCACCGGTAACATTGGCTATGCCCAGGGCTTGGACATCCTGCCAAAAACCGCAAAACTCCTAAAAAACAAAAATGTGAAGTTTGTTATAATAGGAGATGGCAGATACAAGAGCAAGTTTATTGAAGAAATACAAAAGTATGGTGTCTCTGATGAGTTCATCCTAATAGACAGACAGCCTGCAGAGAAGATACCAGACTTCCTTGCACTGTGTGATGCAGCGTTTATTTCCTTCATGGATACAGAGCTATTTACATGGACAATTCCAGCTAAGCTCCAGTCTTATATGGCATGTGGCATGCCTATTATAGCTGCAGCCAAGGGCGAAACTGAGCGAATTGTGCATGAGGCAGAGTGCGGAGTTTGTGTGGGAATTGGCGATGCAGATGAGCTTGCCGGAGCAATATCGAAGATATTAGAGAGTTGCATGGGTATTGGCGACACCAAGGAAGGGTATAAGAAAAAACTTGGCGGTAATTCCAGAAAGTATTTCGAGGAGAACTTTACCAAGAAAAAACTTATGGATGAGTTTGAAATATATCTGACAAAATAGATAGCATTTTGGAGAATAACATGGGAAGTGTAAGCTTTAAGAATAACGGAAAACTCAAACTACTTATAATTGTTGGCACGAGACCTGAGATTATAAGGCTTTCTGAAGTGATCAAGAAGTGCAGAAAGTACTTTGATGTAATCCTTGCTCATACCGGTCAAAACTACGACTATAACTTAAATGGAGTATTCTTTAAGGATCTCGAACTGGATGATCCGGAAGTATACCTGGATGCAGTTGGTGAAGACCTTGGTGAGACCATGGGTAACATTATAGCAGCTTCCTATAAGCTAATGGTTGAAACAAAGCCTGATGCAGTTCTTGTCCTGGGTGACACTAATAGCTGTCTGTCTGTTATTGGTGCCAAGAGACTTCACATCCCTATCTTCCATATGGAAGCCGGTAACAGATGTAAAGATGAGTGCCTTCCTGAAGAGACAAACCGCAGGATTGTAGATATTATCTCCGATGTAAATCTCGCATATTCAGAGCATGCAAGAAGATATCTTGCAGATTGTGGACTTCCAAAGGAGAGAACATATGTGACCGGTTCTCCTATGGCTGAAGTTCTCAGATCTAACCTTTCAAAAATAAAGGCAAGCGATGTTCATGAAAGGATTTCAAAAGAGACTGGTATAGAAATAAAGCCCGGCAAGTACATCCTTCTTTCTGCTCACAGGGAAGAAAACATTGATACAGAAAAGAACTTTACAGCCCTCTTTACTGCAATAAATAAGATGGCAGAAAAGTACGATATGCCAATTCTTTACTCTTGCCATCCTCGTAGCAGAAAGCGTTTGGAAGAGAGTGGATTTAAACTGGATAAGCGCGTAATCCAGCATGAACCACTTGGTTTCCATGACTACAACAGTCTTCAGATGAACGCATATTGCGTAGTATCTGACAGTGGAACTCTTCCGGAGGAGAGCAGTTTCTATCTGTCAATTGGAAAGCCATTCCCGGCAGTATGCATCAGAACATCTACAGAGCGCCCTGAGGCGCTTGATAAAGGCAACTTCATCCTTGCCGGAATAGATACAGATTCTCTTCTACAGGCAGTAGATGTTGCAGTTGAGATGAACAACAACGCAGACAACGGCGTTCCAACTCCGGATTACATGGATGAGAATGTTTCAGATAAGGTTGTTAAGATAATCCAGAGCTACACAAGGGTTGTGGATAAGATGGTTTGGAGAAAATGAGACTGCTGCTAATAAACTCCGTTTTGGGCTTTGGCTCTACAGGAAAAATTGTCCTGGATATTGCCAAAGAGTATGAAAAAAACGGATATGAAGTAAAAATAGCATATGGCCTGAACTACAAGGTTTCAGATGAGCGAAAAAAAGATCAGGCAAAGTATGGCATTCGAATCGGTAACGACATAGATGTATATTATCATGGTCTATATACTCGTTTAACCGATAAACATGGTCTGGCATCTAGAAGAGCCACCAGAGAATTCTTGAAATGGGCAGACAGTTATGATCCGGATATCCTGTGGTTGCACAACATTCATAACTATTATATGAATTATGAGCTATTGTTTGTTTGGATAAAATCCAGACCTCAAATGAAGGTGAAATGGACTCTCCACGACTGCTGGTCATTCACAGGCCATTGCTCCCACTTTGAATATATTCAATGCGATAAATGGAAAACAGGATGCAGTAATTGCCCACAGCTTGACCAGTATCCAAAGAGTATAAGGGATAATAGTATAGATAACTATTCAAGGAAAAATAAGGCATTTACTGGAATTTCAAACCTAACACTGATAACACCTTCTAACTGGCTAAAGAATCAGGTGAAAGAAAGCTTTCTTTCCGAGTATCCTGTGAATGTGGTATATAACACTATTGATACTAGTGTATTTAAATCGACCCCAAGCAACTTCAAAGAAGAACATGGGATTATGGACAAAAAGATGATTCTTGGGGTTGCCAGCACATGGAATGATAGGAAAGGCCTAAAGGACTTCATTGAACTATCCAAACGCCTGGAAACAGCTAGCTATAAAGGCAAATATCAGATAGTTCTCGTTGGACTTAATGAAAAGCAGATAACAGAGCTGAAAAATACAGTTCCCGGTATTATAGCTCTTCCAAGAACGTCTAATGTCAATGAACTTGTAAAAATCTATTCTGCAGCAGATATATTTGTAAACCCCACTTACGAGGATACATTCCCATCTGTAAACATGGAAGCAGAAGCATGCGGAACACCGGTTATCACATATAATACTGGTGGTTGTGTTGAAACGATAAAGAAGTATAAAAGCTGCTGTTGTGAAAAAAATGTTGATGTGTTACTTGAATATATAGTTAGTTTTTAGCATACAAGGGAAAACTGTTTATGAGTAAGATTAAGTTTAGAGATGTGTATACAGAAGTGACAGGGACTTGAATAAAAGCCATTAACGAGAAATTGGATTGATAGTACAAGAGTAAAAAGACGAGCAAATCATATAATGATAATAGCGTGTTGCGATAACAGGTGACTAGGCTTCTGAGCTCATAGGGAAGTAACATTGTGTATCCCGTAATCATTGCGGGCAAGAGAGGGATGCAAATCCGGAATTTATAGGAGCTAAGGTTGGAGAAACAGCAAGATATGGAGCATTTGACTGGAGTAGCAGATGTTTTGATGACTTGAATGAATTGATGGTAAAAGGATTCGAAATAGCGGATAAAGTAGAGTGATAGTAGAGAAAAGCAGGGATATAGTCAAGATTATTGTGAATAAAATGCAATATTTTCTTATTTGCCCCCTGATTTAGGATGTGGAAACGAGAATCATTAATAGAAAAAAATAGCCAACGCTGATGATTAGTATTAATGGCAGGGTAGCATCAAATGAGTTGGAAGGAGTTTTGTAGATAAATAAATGTTTTAAGAAAATTATTGTTTAGTCTTTTTTGAAGGAGAGGAGCTAATGAAAGTAGTCATTTTGGCTGGTGGCTTTGGCACGCGCATATCCGAAGAATCCCAGTACAAGCCTAAACCAATGATTGAGATAGGCGGAAAGCCAATACTCTGGCATATTATGAAAGAATACTCATATTATGGCTATAATGAATTCATAATATGTGCCGGGTATATGCAGCATATTATAAAGGAGTGGTTTGCTGACTATTTCCTTCATAACAGTGACATCACATTTGATTATACAGAAGGCGAAAGAAATATCATCGTTCATGATCAGTATCTGGACAAATGGAAAGTAACGGTCGTGGATACTGGTCTTAATACCATGACCGGAGGTCGTATCAAGCGAATACAGAAATATGTTGGTAATGAGCCATTCATGATGACTTATGGCGACGGAGTGTGCGACGTTGATATAAGTGAGCTGGTGAAGTTCCATAAATCCCATGGTAAGATAGCAACTCTGACAGCTGTAAGGCAGGATCAGTCTAAAGGAGTTTTGGAAATAGGCGGCGATTACGCTGTAAAGAGGTTTAGAGAGAAAAAAGCGTCAGACGGAGTTCCAATCAATGCAGGATACATGGTTTTACAGCCGGAGATATTTGATTATCTTGATGGAGATGAAACAGTATTCGAAAGAGAACCGTTGGAAACTCTCGCGTCACAGGGAGAGCTTATGAGCTATGTATATGATGGTTTCTGGCAGTGCATGGATACAAAGTATGAAAAAGACAAGCTTGATGAGATGCTTGCTAAGAATAAAGCTCCTTGGAAAAGATGGTAAAGAATGGGAAGTAATAAAGTAAAAGTAGGAATAATAGGCACTGGGAATATTGGTTCGGATCTTCTTATGAAGGTGCTAAGATCTGATGTTCTTGAATGCGGGATTTTTGCGGGACACAGCCCCGATTCTAAAGGCATAGCAAGAGCGAGAGAGCTTGGAGTTCCGGTAACATTTGATTCAATAAAATATATTGAGGAAAATCCTGACTGTTGTCAGATAGTATTTGACGCAACTTCTGCAAAAGTTCACGAGAAAAATGCCCCCATACTTAAAAAGCTTGGGAAGTATACAATTGATCTTACACCGGCGCATATTGGACCATTCTGTGTACCCCAGGTTAATCTTGATGACGCGATGGAGCAGGACAATGTGAACTGTGTAACTTGTGGTGGACAGGCAACCGTGCCACTTGCACATGCTATTGCAAGTGTGGCGGATGTTAAGTATCTTGAAATTGTTGCGACTATAGCCTCGAAGTCAGCAGGAATCGGAACCAGAAATAACATTGATGAGTTCACACAAACTACTAAAGAAGCCTTGATTGAACTTGGCGGAATCAGTAATGCGAAGGCGATAATCATTCTTAATCCCGCAGAGCCACCTATCACTATGCATAATACTGTTTATGCACTCATAGATAATCCTGATATGGAAACTATATGTGGTGCTGTTTCTCAAGTTGAGAAAGAATTACAGAAATACGTTCCTGGCTATAAGGTTGTACTAGGCCCAGTGTATGAAAACGGACGAGTTACAACCAGCATCGAAGTGACAGGATCTGGTGATTTCCTTCCGGAATATGCAGGGAATCTTGATATAATAACCTGTGCAGCAGTTGAAATTGCGGAGAATTATGCAAGGAGGAAGCTGCTATGAGTAGGATAAGATTTTTTGATGCAACTCTTCGTGATGGATCTCATGCAATCAAGCATCAGCTGACCAAGGAAACAATTGCTGATTACTGTGAAGCAATGGACGATGCAGGAATGTATACCATTGTGGTTGGCCATGGAAATGGTTTAGGTGCATCATCGTTACAGGTAGGTTTATCTAAACTTACTGATGAAGAGATGCTTACAACTGCAAGAGAGCACCTTAATCATACAAGACTTGGCGCATACATGATTCCTGGATTTGGAACGATAAAGGACAATCTGATACCGGCGATCAATGCAGGAGTGGATCTTTTCAAAATCGGATGTCATTGTACTGAGGCTGACGTTACAAGACAACACATTGAGTACATAAGGAATCAGAATAAGGAAGTATATGGTGTCCTAATGAATTACCATATGACTTCAACAGAACGACTCCTGGAGGAAGCGCAGAAGATGCAGTCCTATGGTGCTCAGGGCATTATTCTCATGGATAGTGCTGGCGCATCAACTCCTGAGATGGTTAAAAAAACTATAGCAACATTGGTGGATCACCTATATGTCCTCGTTGGATTTCACCCCCATAACAATATGGGTCTGGCAGTTGCAAACGGATATATAGCGATTCAAGAAGGTGCAAGGATTATTGATGGGACCCTCCGTGGATTTGGCGCCGGAGCAGGAAATGTCCAACTTGAAGCTTTATCCGCACTTCTGACAAAGGAAGGCTATGAGCTAAATCAGAATCTTTATGCTATGATGGATACCAGTGAGTCCATTGTAAAAAGTGCCATGACTGAGGATCGAGCTCTTACAGATGTTAGTATAGTTAGCGGGATGTCAGGAGTTTTTTCTTCGTTTAAAACTCAGGTACTTGCAGCTGCAAAAGAGTTTAACGTGGATCCTAGAGATATTTTCGTAGAACTTGGAAAACTAAAGGTTGTAGGTGGCCAGGAAGACATGGTGGTCGCAGTTGCTGAAAAGCTCTCCCATCCGGTAAAGAAAGACACCGAGTCGTACATGTTGGAATCACTGACTTAAAAAGAGAGGAACGTACAAAATGAACGTATCAGAGTATATCTTTGATTTCTTTAATAAAAAAGGCGTTGAGGCCACTTTCATGATCACAGGTGGCCAGGCTATGTATCTGGATGACGCAGTTGGAAAGAATAAGAACTACAGTATCATCTGTCATCATCATGAGCAGGCTTGTACCATGAGTGCTGAAGCTTATGGAAGGATTATGAATAAGCCGGCGATTGCCCTGGTTACAGCTGGTCCGGGTAGTGTAAATGCTATGAACGGAGTTGTTGGAGCTTATACAGATTCATCTCCCATGATAGTCATTTCGGGACAGGCCAATCTTTCTTTTGTCCAGTATGAGGAAAAGACACATATACGTCAGTTTGGTATTCAGGGAATAAATATTCGTTCAATGGTTGAAGGTCTAGTTAAGTACTTTAAGACCATTGACGACGTAGCCAAAGTGGATTATTACCTTGAAGAGGCTTGGGAAGCTGCTACTGGAGGAAGACCAGGACCTGTATGGATTGATGTACCGCTTGATATCCAGAGAGCAGAAGTTCCTTCCAACCAGGTGAAGTACAAAAAGAATCCTGCTTTCAGCGACTCTTATCGTCTTGATGCTACTGTTAATTCCATGGTCCAGCATTTAAGACAGGCTAAAAGACCCATTTGGCTTGTTGGTCAGGGTGTTAGTTTATCCGGTGCCAGGGAGTCATTCAGGAAGCTTGCAGAAACTTCCGGAATTCCTGTTATTACAGCCAGACTTGGTATTGACCTTATAGAGTCAGATCATGAGCTTTATGTTGGAAGACCGGGTAATTACGGCGAGCGTTCTGCAAATATGGCAATTCAGAACGCGGATCTTATTATTTCTCTTGGATGCAGATTGGCATCATCTCTTGTTGGACATTCTCCTGAGCAGTTTGGAAAGCATGCTTACAAGATTGTTGTTGATATAGATCAGGAAGAGCTGGATAAGCCCGGTGTTGCCATTGATGAAAAGGTAAGGCTTAACTGTAAGGATGTGATTGAAGAACTTAATAACAGATTAAGTAACGAAGAACTTCCTGAGTATACAGACTGGGTTAAACAGTGCAATTTGTGGAAGTCAAAATATCCTGTCGTTCAGCCTGAGTACAAAGATGAAAAGCCTGTAAACTCTTATTATTTCGTTGAAAAACTGTCACAGCTGGCGCCCAATAATGCAAATATACTTGTTGATACAGGCTCATGTTTCCACGTGGCTTGTCAGACCTGGAAGATCAAGAAGGGGCAGCAGTTCCTTACAACAGGTGGAATAAGCTCGATGGGCTACTGGTGTGCAGGTATCGGAGCTTGTATTGCTAACAACAGGGAAGACACGGTAGTTATTACCGGTGATGGTAGTCTGCAGATGAATATCCAGGAATTCGCACCAATTCATCACAACAATCTTCCTATCAAGACATTCGTATTGAATAATAACGGCTATCTGTTGATTCGTTCAACTCAGCGTAATTTCATGGAAGACAGATTTGTTGGCGAGGGGCCCAATTCCGGTGTTTGGTGTCCGGAACTTGAAAAGATTGCAGCTGCTTATGAGATTCCTTATGTAAGGATAGAGAATGTTGACGAGATCGACGAAAAAGTTAAGAAGGTGTTTGCTACTCAGGGACCTGTTATTTGTGAGGTCATGACTCCTGAATGGCAGCCTCTGGTACCAAGGATTACTTCAGAGAAGATGCCAGATGGAAGACTTGTGGCTCATGAGTATAGTGATATGTTCCCATTCCTTAGCAGGGAAGAATACAAAGAAAACATGATTGCTGAGAGGGAGTAACGTTTGAAAATGATTGTTATTTCCGGCGCAACAAGTATGATTGGTACAGTCCTAATTGAAGTGGCAGTTGAGCACGGAACTGATATTGCTAATAATACCACAGCAATTGGTAGAAATGGTAATGGAAGTTGATTTGTTTGACACATAAGATTATTCAATAATCAACGGAAAGAGAAATTAGGGATGAAAGTAGTCATATGATAGTTTCTGATTACATGGTAGAATTTTTAATAAAAAAGGGCATTACAGATGTATTTGGTTATCCGGGAGGGATGGTCACCCAATTAATGGACTCTTTTGCGAGGTTCGATGGGCAGATATCCGCACATTTGAATTATCATGAGCAAGCAGCAGCCTTTGCGGCATGTGGATATGCCCAGACTTCAGGTAAGCCAGGAGTGGCTTATGCTACTTCAGGACCAGGGGCTACAAACCTGATAACAGGGATTTGTAATGCTTTTTTTGATTCTATTCCATCCATTTTTATTACTGGACAAGTGAATAATAATGAGCTTGCTAAAGGATATGGAGTAAGGCAGAGAGGCTTCCAGGAAACAGATATTATTTCAATAGTCACTCCCGTTACTAAGTATGCTGTACAGGTAAATGACGCAGAACAACTACCGATAGAATTAGAAAAAGCATATGAAATAGCCGTTTCTGGTAGACCTGGACCAGTTTTACTAGATATTCCCATGGATGTTTTTAGAACATCTATTTCAGCATATTCTGTTACTGAATCTACAAATATTAATAATGACAGGGATAATAAAAATCAAAGTGTAGATGCCATATTGTCAGTTTTGTCTTCAGAGCTTAGCAGTTCACTTAGACCAGTTATTTTGGTGGGAAATGGCGTGAAACTTTCTGGGATGCGTGATGGATTTAGAGAAGTAGTTTCCCAATTGGGGATTCCTACAGTTTCGTCCATGGTAGCATTTGACGTTATTGGGAATAATCCACTTAATTATGGATTTATTGGAGCATATGGCGATAGAGCCGCAAATTTTATTGTGGCAAAGAGTGATCTGGTCATTGTCATAGGTTCAAGAATGGATATTCGGCAGGTCGGTGCTAAAAGAGAAGAATTTGCTCCAAATGCTAAGATAATTAGATTTGAAGTAGACTTAGGGGAGCTAAGTTATCGTGTACATAAGGATGAGATTCAGATATGTGCAAATATAAAGACGGTAATCCATGCTCTAAAACAAGTAAGAATTACAAAGAATTATTATTCCTGGATAAAAATTTGTGATGAGATAAAAAAAATTCTACATGGCATTGATGATAACCGTGTTAGTAAATTAATTAATACAATTAGTAAGAGTATTCCAGAAGATGCCGTTATAACTACTGATGTTGGTCAGAACCAGGTATGGATTGCGCAATCATTTTTGCTAAAGCCTAATCAAAATGTTTTGTTTTCTGGCGGGCATGGTGCTATGGGATATTCATTGCCTGCATCGATTGGTGCATACTATGGTTCGGGGAAGAGGCCTGTTTTCTGTGTATCTGGAGATGGCGGAATTCAGATGAATATCCAGGAATTCCAATTTATTTCGAGAGAGAGACTACCTATAAAAGTTGTTGTGTTAAACAACAATTCATTGGGAATGATCAGGCACTTTCAAGAGAAGTATTATGATAGGAGGTACTATCAGACCAAGCCTGAAGGAGGATATACTGCACCGGATTTTTCGAAAATTGCAGATGCCTACGGCTTTTTAAGTCGTAGAGTTCAGTATGATGAAATAGCTGAAATAGAGTGGAATGATGGGCCTGAACTATTGGAGATAATAATCAATGAAGATACCTATGTGACACCTAAACTTAGGTTTGGAAATCCAAATCAAGATCAGGAACCGCTTATTGATAGAAATTTGTATAGTAGAATTATGGGCTTGAACGTAGATGATTGAGTATAATAGTATAAGTATGATGAAAAAGATTATTGTTACGGGTGCTACGAGTATGATAGGCGTAGCAACTATTGAAGTAGCTATCGCGCATGACGTGGAAGTGTATGCGGTGGTTAGAGAAAATACAAATAGATTGTTCCGGCTTCCGACTTCTGAGCGTATCCATATAGTACACTGTCCTTTGGAATGCCTTGCTAAGATTCAGGAAATACCTAATGATTGTGATGTGTTATATCATTTTGCATGGGCTGGTACAAGCAAAGGCCAACGGGATGATCCGCTGATTCAGGAAGCTAACATTCAATATACTCTTGATGCTGTGGAACTTGCTTACAGATGCGGATGTAAGAAGTTTGTTGGAGCAGGCTCACAGGCGGAATATGGTCCAACTGAAGGAGTGATAGATGACAGTACTCGTTTTAATCCCGTGATTTCATATGGCACAGCTAAATTTGCAGCTGGACTGCTGAGTAAAAAGCTTTGTCAAAAGTATGGGATAACACATATTTGGGGAAGGGTATTTAGTGTATATGGACCTCATGATAATGAAGGAACGATGCTGAATTATGCTATTGACCAGTTTTTAAAGGGTGAGAAAGCAAAATTCTTTGCTGCAACTCAGCAGTGGAACTATTTATATGAATCAGATGCAGGCTATATTTTTTATCTAATCGGTGAAAAGGTTGACCATGATTCTGTATACAGAGTGGCTAATAAAGAATCTAGGCCGCTTAGAAAGTATATTGAGACATTATCCTTCCTCATGGATGCTGAAAAGCTCTGCATTTTTGCGAATCCTAATGACCAGGTAAAGGCTTATGGCATAGAAACCTGTGATGAGAGATTATTTAAAGATATTGGTTTTCTGCCTCAGATCAGTTTTGAGGAAGGAATCAAAAGAACAATAGAAAAGAGATCTAGTTTATTATGAAAACCATAAGTGTCATGATTCCTTGTTTTAATGAGGAAGAGAACGTGCAACCCATAAGTGGAGCACTCGTAGAACTGTTTGAAAAAGAACTATCCGAATACGATTATGAGATAGTTTTTATTGATAACAATTCTACAGATAATACAAGATCGTTATTACGAGAGATATGCAGAAATAACAAAAGAATTAAGGCGATTTTTAACGCTAAAAATTTTGGCCAGTTCAATTCGCCATATTATGGACTTATGCAGTGCGGCGGTGATTGTGTTATACAGCTTTGCTGCGATTTTCAGGATCCACTTGAATGTATTCCTGTCATGGTTCGTGCTTGGGAAGAAGGTAATAAGATCATAGTAATGCAGAAAACTACCAGCGAAGAGAACAAGATAATGTACTTTTTAAGATCTTGCTATTATAAACTGATAAGAAAATTTTCGGATGTAGATCAGATTGAGCATTTTACAGGTTTTGGGTTGTATGACATCTCATTTATTGAGGTTTTAAGAAAATTAAACGATCCAACACCATTCCTTAGAGGAATAGTGGCTGAGCTTGGATATAAGATTAAAATTATCCCTTATACACAGCAGAAAAGAAGGGCTGGCAAGACGCATAATAATTTTAATACATTATATGATGCCGCGATGCTTAGTTTTACATCATATACGAAAGTGGGGCTTAGGTCAGCGACATTTGTGGGTTTTGGTATAGCACTGATAAGTGTTGTTATAGGCATTGTATATTTGGTTATGAAGTTGATGTTTTGGGACCGTTTTAATGCAGGAATGGCCCCGTTAGTATTAGGAATGTTCTTTTTGGGTGCAGTTCAGCTGGTTTTTTTAGGGTTGATTGGGGAATACATTTTAAGCATAAATACCAGAATAAAAAATAGACCGCTTGTAATTGAAGAGGAACGTATAAATTTCTGAATAGTAGTTAATACAGGTTAATGTGGATTGTTGTCAAATTGTGATTTGAACAATTAACAGAGTAATTTGATCACCCCACTGCATAATTGGTATAGAGAAAAATGGTGAAGGATAAGGTAATGGAAACAAAGAATAAATTTTTTGATGCTATTGATAAGGAATTTGTAGAGCAGATTTTAGCAAAACGATTATTTTATTTCCCATTATTGTCGATAACGTTGTTTGCTTTTTTTCCATCAATAACAAACACTAGAAGAATGTATGAGGATTTTAATTGGTTTGTGTATTTTGGTGAAGATAAGAGGATGGTATCTGGAAGATGGGGATTATATCTGGTAAGTCGGCTTTTGGGGGATTACTATGACGATATACTAAACAAATTTTTGGGTATATTTTTTTTGATGGCTTTTTCAATAATGGTTTGTGCTATTATATATCGCATATTTCGCAGGAAGGGAATAATCAAGTATACAATTTTGGCATCTTGTATTACGACTTTTCCATTAATTAGTGAAGTATGGAGTTTTAACTATGTAAATTTTTTGTATTGTCTAGGTATGTTATTAGTATCGACAGCATACTATATTTTGCTGAAGGAAAAAGGCGATAAGTTCAAGAGGATATTAATTGCAACTGTTCCTTTTATCTATGTATCTTCTTCATATGAAGCTCCTCTATTTTTTTATGTTTCTTTTGTCTTGATTATATTTTTTTATATGGCATATGAGGGGAAAATAACATTTCTAAAAATTGTCAAAGATGGTATTTACTATGCAGCTCCGCTTTTTTTAGGGTCGGCGCTGGGGGTAATGGTAGGGAAGATAATAGCGGCAAGGTTACATGTTGATTATTATAAATATGGCTCAACGAGTATTTTATGGGGGGAGAGAGGAGCCTTTAAAAACATGATAGTCGAGAATGTTGATCGATTTTTTTTACGGGGATTAGTCTATTATCCAATCTTTGTTTTTGATTTGGCCCTTTTGTTTTTTGGTGTAGAACTTGTGTATACATTACTAAAAAAGAGGTGGGATGTTTTTGGGGTTGGAATTGGAGTTGTGATTTCGCTATTTTTCTTGTCTATAGTCCGATGTGATTATATGAATTATAGGACAGCCCAGACAATAATGATATTTACAAGTGTTGTTTTTTTCTTTGTTTTAGACAAATTTTCAGATAAAAGAACAGTGGGGGTGATAGTTACAGCGATTTTTGTATTTATATGCGTTTCACAGGCGGCTTATCTTGAAAAGATGAACTTACTAGAATATCAGAATGCACATAACGATGAAAACATGGTCAGAGAAATAGGTTATGATTTGACGACAAATTATTATGGAAAACCTGTTTTATTTACTGGGCATAGACATGATCTGTATTCATTGACGTCACCAAGAATTTTGGAAGAAGTAACGGTCAATGATGATTCTTTTAATGGTAGGGTATACAATTTTTTGAAATCTAAAATATCATATTCTACTCCTGCCACAAAATTTGTTGATACGAGTTTGTATAGTGTTTTGTATACATCAGATGCGTCATATTTATGGATGGAACAGTTTTTTTCTTACTGCGGTTATTCTATAGATGTGCTTTACAATGCTAATATACCTGAAGACTATCCAGAAGTACAAAAAATGTTGGATGAAGAGAGCCTGCATCATTTGCAAATTGTTGATATGGGCGAGTATGTTTTGGTTAATCTTTAATATGTTTTTGGGGGAGTGTTCATATGAAGATAATAAAGAATGATGATTCTTGTAACATCCGGACAAAGTTCTTGAATTATCCGGACACGTAATCTTTTATTATCCGGACACGTAATCTTTTATTATCCGGACAAGCATTCTTGAAATATGCGGACAACTGTTCCTGAATCATTCGGACAGACAATCCTGAATCATCCGGACAAATGACATCTCACATTGATCTCCTTAGAATGTAATTACATTCTAAGGAGGGTATGAAATGAGGTGTCTTGATACAATGAAAATTACTGAAATCCTTCGCTTGAGGGAAATGAAGCTCAACTTACGAGATATTGCTTCTGCAGTAGGCTGTTCAAAAACCACTGTTGGCGACATCTTAAACAAATGCAAATAGTGTGGGCTCAGCTATGAGGAAGCATTAAAGCTCTCCCCTGACAGGATAAATGAGCTTATCTATCCTGACGCTTTTGGACGCAAGCAGTCAAAAGATGAACCCGATTGGGAAGCAATCTACAAAAGGCTTATGTCCAGCAGCAGGATCAACCTCTTTTACATTTGGGAACAGGAATATCGCAAAGATAATCCTGATGGCTACAGTTACAGCTATTTCTGCGCCAAGTTCAACACCTGGAAAAATCAGACTGGTAAAGAAGTTGTTCTTCCTCAGGAACGCGAACCAGGTAAAGAGCTGTTCATAGATTGGATTGGCGATACCCTCGACTGTGTAGTTGATTACGAGACCGGAGTTATTCACCCTGCCCACTTCTTTGTAACCACGCTTGGAGACAGTTCATACCCATTTGTTGAAGCATTTCCAAATGAGACTCAAATCAACTGGAATCAGGCCCATATAGATGCCTTTGAGTGGTATGGTGGTCTGCCAAGGATTCTTGTACCTGACAACTGTAAAACAGCAGTTGTGCATGCAAATCTTTACAATCCAGAACTAAATCAGGCTTACAGGGATCTTGCACGCCATTATCAGTTGGGAATAATTCCTGCAAGGGTTAGAAAGCCAAGAGATAAATCCACCGTTGAATCCGGAGTTGGCTGGCTCGAGACATGGCTCCTTGAATGGCTCAAAGATAAAATTTATTACAGTTTCGAAGCGCTTAATACAGATATCAGAGACCGCGTGCTTGAATTGTCCAAAAGAAACTTCAAGCATCGTCCAGGCTCAAGAGAAAGCAATTACCTTGCTCTTGATAAGCCTGCTCTTAGACCGCTGCCAAAGGATTCGTTCGAGTATTATGAAACTTTGTCAGTAAAGACTGTGCCTAACAACTATCATGTTCTATGTGATGGCTTTTATTATTCAGTACCATACAGCCTTTATAAGACAACGGTTACAATACATGCCTATGCCAAGAAGATTGAGATATTCAATGACAGAGGCGAAAGAGTTGCCCTTCACAGCAGACGTTTCTCAGGAAGACGATATGTCACTAATGAGGAACACATGCCTGCAAACCATCGTGCTGTAAGAGAATTCAATCAGTATGATGGTGCCCATTATCGTTACAGAGCGGCAAGTATTGGAAACAATGCCTATCGTTTTATAGATACACTCCTCAAGTCGGCAGACTACGAGGAACAGGCATACAAATCTTGTATGGCTGTAGTTAACTTTAGCAAGCAGTATGGTAATGCCAGAGTTGAAAATACCTGTAAGAAGGCTCTTGCTCTTAACTCGGTCAATTACTCAACACTCAAGAACATCCTGAAAAACAATCAGGATAACAAGCCCGTAAACGTAAACAATTCCGATGCGGACACTCCAACTCCACAGCATGAAAATCTCCGTGTCGGAGAATGGGAATAGGAGGTGAAGCATCATGAACTATCAAACCGCGGAACAGCTAACAGCAATGAAGTTGACTGCCATGAGGTTGGAGTATGCCCGACAGGATGAACTTCCTGCCTCGCAGGCATTGTCCTTTGATGACAGACTTGGAATGATTGTAACAGCCCAGTTTAATGCAAGGACAAAGGCTAAAACCAACCGCCTTATACGTAGTGCACATCTGCGAGAACCAACGGCATGTCTGGAAAATATCGATTATGATACTTCCAGGAAGCTGAAGAAGTCTGATGTTGCCAGGCTATCTGACTGCCAGTGGATAACAAATGGCAACAATCTCATCATCACCGGTGCAACAGGTGTAGGAAAAACATACCTCCTCTCAGCTTTTGGCAGAGAAGCCTGCACAAGAGGTCTGACGGTTAGATGTTACCGTGTTCCAAGACTTCTTACCGACATGGGCATCGCCAGAGGAGATGGCTCATACAACAAGCTCATGCAGGATCTGGTGAAGCCAAACCTCCTGCTTTTGGATGATTTTGGCATGAAGCAACTTGATCTTGGCATGACTCAGGACTTCCTTGAGGTCATTGAGGAGAGATATCACAAGCATAAGTCTGTAGCAATCTCCGCCCAGTTACCTGTTAAGAATTGGGTTTCAGTTTTCAAGGATCAAACAATCGCTGATGCGGTCCTTGACCGCATAGTACGTAATGCTTATAGATTTGACCTTAAAGGTCCATCTCGCCGCCCTACAATAGAGCATAAGCCAGCTGACGCTGGAGATGACAATGCGGTGGCTAGCGAGTAATATAAAAAAGTAGATGTCATCTTGTCCACTTGATACAAGAATCTTGTCCGGATGTTAGCAGAAACATTGTCCGGATAATTGCGGAACTGGCGTCCGAGTATTACAAGATGCTTGTACCAAATAGACAAGAATCACCACTATGTAAAAACAACAAAAGGATAAGGGCCATATTCAATGCCAAAAACTTTGGCCAGAATAATTCGCCATATTATGGCATTACCCAGATGGACGGGGACTGTGTGATAATGATGTGTGCTGATTTTCAAGATCCCGTAGATATGATTCCTAAGCTTTTAAGTGAATGGGAAAAGGGGTACAAAATAGTCAGTGCTATTAAGACAACCAGTAAGGAGAATAAGTTTATTCGTTTTCTTCGAACGGTATATTATAAAATGATCAAGAAGTTTTCCGAAGTGGAACAGATTGAGCATTTTACTGGATTTGGCTTGTATGACAAATCTTTTGTTGAAGTAATGAGGAATCTTGACGATCCAACTCCATTTTTAAGAGGAATCGTAGCTGAGTTGGGATTTAAGAGAAAAGAAATACCCTATGAACAACAGCTTAGACGAGCCGGAAAATCTAAGAATAATTTCTTTTCATTGTATGATATAGCAATGCTTAGTTTTACTTCTTATACCAAGATTGGACTTAGGCTTGCGACATTTGTGGGAATGGTTGTGGCTTTTATCAGTGTTATTATTGCATTGGTCTATCTGGTGTATAAACTGTTATACTGGGATACATTCTCGGCAGGAATGGCGCCTATTGTTATAGGAATGTTTCTCTTGTCAGCAGTGCAATTGATGTTTTTGGGGTTGATGGGAGAGTATATACTCAGCATCAACCAGAGAGTTATGGACAGACCGCTTGTGATTGAGGAAGAGCGGATAAACTTCTAGTTGATATGAATTATGTATCCAATACAGCGAAGGTCAGGATAATATATGTTAAAAGTGATTAAGAGTGCTATTGACGAAAGAAAGACAATCCTAATTTGTTCGGTGCTTTTCATGCTTGTCCATGGGGAAATGGTATTTAATAAAATATCCTGGCATGATGATGTAGACTACATAAGCGGTTGGTCTGAAGGACTTGAGCATGGTCGATTTACAGTAAGACTTATGGCAGACTTTTTAAGAGCGGTAGCAGGGATGGAGTCATCCCCAGTGATTAATTCAATGATTATGGCTGTTTGTGTTGCTTTAATTGGATTAATTGCTATAAAAATATCAGGTACGAATAGTGGCGTTGAAAAGTTTGCTATTTTGACAATATGTGTATCAATCCCGGTTATAGCAGGTCATATGGGATATATGGCATCAGCTGGTTATGATATGGTTGGGGCATTACTCGGGGCATTGGCAGGCTATTATGCTGTAAGTTATAGAGGGTGGAAGACTTTAGTATTGTCAAGCGTTCTTTTGGCGCTGTCTATTGGGGAGTATCAATGTTACTTTACTCTCTTTTTGACTATGGTGTTGTGTGGATTCATCAAGAGCCTGCTTGAGACAGAAGAGGGAAAAAATCATTTAAAAGAAATGCTTCGGTATGCGATTATTTCTATATTTGGTCTTTTTTTGTACTTACTTTTTTTACTATTCTTCTTGAAGACATATAAAATCCAGCTTATAGGATATGCCGGAACGGATTCATTCGGTATTGTTTCTTTTGGAGGATACCTAAATAGAATAAAAGATGCATATATAGATTTTTTTCATCCGGCTAATAATGAGTGGAGAAGCATGTTTCCTTTTCATTGGAACGGATGGCATGATATTTTGGTTATTTTTCTTTGCGTTGGAGCTGTATTATGTTTCGTTAGTTTGGTAAAGAATAAAAAATATGCAAGTTGTTTTTTATTTATTTTGGCAATAATATCGATACCAGCAATTTTTAATTTTAACTTTATTCTATATGATAAGGTTTGGGTTCATTCGCTGCATCAATATCATTATGTCATGTTTCCGGTTATGGTTCTTTTGTTGGTGGGTAATGGCGTAAAAATCGGAAATCATGCCCCAATAATATTCGGGGTTGGACTAAAAATACTTGGTACAATGGCGGTGGCTTTTGTTATTGCATTAGGAATTAACTATGCCAGATATGATAATATGTGCTATCTTCATGCTGAGATAAGTCAACAGCAAGCTATGGCATATTTTACAACATTAATTTCTGATATTCATAGCACAGAGGGGTATTGTGTTGATATTCCTGTGTGTTACATAAATGAAGGAAGCAAAACTGCTTCTTCTAGTCATGGCATAGCAACAAGTGATATTGCTGCAACGAATCCTTATGGAATGGATCCTGCAAAAACCCCTAGCTGGCAGGATTATATGTATGTTTGGTGTAATTATCGGCCAGCTAGTATAGTTGAACCGGAAAATCTTACTTATTCGACCAAATCAAAGATAGACAAAATGCCTTCGTATCCCGATTATGGGAGCATAGAGGTTATTGATGGTATTTTAATAATTAAATTTTGATATGTACTTATTTATGATATGTGACAACAATTTTCTTAGTCTTATCAATTACAAAGTTATCAATCCGGTAAAGTAGAGCGAATCGTAGAATATCAATATCTAGCCCTACAGTCATTGTTATAACGACGTAACATATGGTTACTATAATATACTTGATGTCGAATGAAATGGCACTGTATGAGCTAAAATAGTTAAAAGGAATGTAAAACTACGCTTTCTGCCAATGAGACTTCAAATGATACGATTAACTAGTACATCACCTCTCTTCCTGATAATGCTCAAAAGCCAATGCCAATAGCCTTTATGATAAATGCGAATACTGTAAGGATGCCGCATGAGATTACTGATTGGGTCGGAAAATTAGAGATTGCTAGAGAAAAAGATAAACTGCTAGAAGTGCTGCGGATGATCGAACCGGGGATAAAGGATATTTTTAGCGCCTCTCAGAATGGAGTGACACAACTATATATAAGTAATGAAAATGATGTCGTTCCCATAAAATATGCAGGCGATGGCCTGCTCAGAGTACTGTATATTACGTCAGTAGTCATGGCTAATCCCGGTGGACTAATTTTAATTGATGAGATAGAAAATGGATTACATTATTCTATGTATTCTAAGCTATGGGAAATTCTTTCTAATGTGGCAAAAAAAGCAGAATGTCAAGTGATTGCTACAACTCATAGCTATGAACATGTTTCTAAGGCACTTATTGGAGTAAAGGATGCTTTAAACATGTCAGATTTTTCAATTCATAGACTTCAACGTAATGACAATGGAAGTATAAGTGATAATGTATTTGACTATGAAATGAGTCAAACTGCAGTTGATAGTTTTTTGGAGGTACGTTAATGGCTATTGAGCAGAAGTTAATAAGACATAAAAACCTTATTCTTTGCGAAGGAAAAGACGATATAAATTTTTTTATTACCTATCTAAATTCAGATGAACGGAAGTGTGATTCAAGATTTGCTAATGATGTGGATGTATTTTCTTTTGGTGGAAACTCCAAGCTGGAGTCATATCTAAAAACTGTAAGGCGGATAGAAGGCTTCTCAAAGGTCAGAACGATTTTGATTATAAGGGATGCTGAAAATGATGCCGATCAGGCAGAAAAACAGATAAAAAAGGCTCTTAAAGGAGCAGGCTTCGCTTGCCCGGAAGATTTATGCGAGTGGAAAGAAAATGAAGAAAGTGTTGCGGTGGCCTTTTTACTATTTCCAACGTTGAGTAAAGTGAAAAAAGAGGGCGCATTAGAGGATTTCTGTTTGGGAGTTATAAAGGAACAGTATAACCCTGATGAGGTGATTGATGTTGCGAGTGTGGCGATGGATAATTTAAAAAAAATATATCTTCGCACTTATACAAGTAAATTTAAATCCAAGCTTCACACTTTTTTTCGTTAACAAATGAATTTGTAGGGGTAAAGTAGGAGAAGCAGCAAGATATGGAGCATTTGACTGGAGCAGCAGAAATTTCGATGACTTGAATAAATTAATGGTAAAAGGATTCGAAATAGCAGATAAAGTAGTTGTATAGCAGAGAAATGCAGAAGGTATTATACAAGTGGACAATTTAAGGTTAAAGCTTGGAATAATCGACAATATATTCAGAACAGAAAAAATCTTGGATAAGGTGTGCTTGTTTGAACTATATAAGAAAGAGCTTGCACCTTGTAAAATTTACTTATTTGACGTTGAACAATCTAGTTTTGGTGATGAGTTTAAGAATATTAGTTTTGGTAAAAACGGAATAGTTGGATTAACGGATTACTCGAAAACATGGATATTAAGCACTGAACATGATAATGCCAAGAGGAGCTTTGGAGTTTATAAGACAATAGACTTCGATTTAAATGTTTTGACTTACTTACACCGGATTATTAGTCCGCGCGGTGCGGCAACAGGATTTGTCCAGGCGGATGTTGAAGCCTTGATGAAATATATTAAGGAAAAGGATTTTCAAGTTGGCATGACCACTGCCTTGATAGAAAGGGTATCTAAAAAGTTAGATTTAAACATATTTGCTGAAATGATTTGCTCCTATGTCAAATATGAGCGATATATTGAGTACGGGGATGATTATCACGAATATGTAATGACAGAAGAGGATTATAATCGGGCCAAATTAATTTATGAGTTGGGTATAAATAGCAGAGAAAATGTAAAGAAACTGAATAGCTTTTATGGCTTATGTTGTTGCATAGGAAAAGCTATGCTTTTGAAAAATATTGCAAACAAAACTACTGAAGAAAAAATAATCGACTTAATTTTATATTGTGAGGGGACGTTGTCATGTATCTTTGAAAAAGAGATTGTTATTCTCTCGCGATACTTATCGGATGATCCTATGGTTTCTAAGCAGTTTGAAAAATTGAGAAAAACCAAGCTTGGTTATGATGAAAGAATAAAAAACGTAGCGTGGGACTTATATCATATTAGATTATTAGAAGAAATGTTTCTTAATGATAACAGTGTTATGGGAAGAGATGAAGCTCTTCCGTATTATGCTTCGGCAGACCAAGGGCTTTTAAATTCATTCCGTCTAAATCCTTTGAAAGGTTTTGTTTTTTTAGAGGGAAGCATTTCGTATCCAGTAAATTTTTTAAAGTTGGAAGATGTATGTAAGAATGAGACAGTAATACAAAATGTACATGATAGATTGTCAACAAGATTAGAAGAATGCAAAAGTGTTGATGCAGAAAAAGAATTTAGAAATATTTTGATGAAGTTGGAGTTGGGGAATTCTTATTTTGATAGCAATGCTAGGTCGTGAGTATGTAGATTATGAATGCTTTTCATAAATCGATAGTAAGTATCCTTGGAAAAATCTGTGGAGTTACTGCCAAGTAGCATATCCATGTACATAGACTTATTCTTGAATACCAAAGAAAATGCATACATCAGAATACGCACTGGAGCAAAGCCCTTAGTTTTTTGACATTTGATGATTTAAGGATGGAAGAAATGTGGAATCTCTCAAAAAAGATTCTTATAGAATCAGCATTCTGTTTAGCATCGAAGTCATTCTGTGATATAATCTTAGACAAGGCGTGAGTCTCCTTTTGGTGTTTTTTTGGTGGTACTTAAATTATACCAAACATATAGGCTCCACGCCTTTTTAAGGATAATCAAACTTTTTGAGGGTTTGCCAAGCGTTTTGAGGGTCTGACTTGAGGGTCAGGCCCTATTAGTATGAGCACTTTTTGAGGGTTTGGTTTGAGGGTCTAGTTTGAGGGTCTGGTTTGAGGGTCTGAATTATAGAGCCATCTTAAAAGCCCACGGATCACTCCGTAGGCTTGGGTGTAAGTCAGAAAGGTAAATCTGTTGCGTTAAGGAAAAGAAGCAAAGGAAATCATGTCAGGAAAGGTAAAAACTGGTAAAAACTAAGTCATACGGATCAGTGTATTGCACCAACACATAAAAACGAGAATGACGTTTTTGCATGTTGACTTTTTTATTGAATAGTCGTACTATTATCACAAGAGGAATGGAGGATACAGATGAAATTACTGAGAGCGGAATTTGATGGTTTACAGTTATTTAAAGGAAAAAACGTAATAGACTTTTTTGCAGAACAGCGAGTTGCTAGTAATAATTGTGAAATGCTGAGTAATATTTTTGGAAAGACGTTTACAAATAATGTTATTTCCATAGTGGGAATAAACGCTTCTGGTAAAACATCCCTTCTTAAAGTGATTTCTTTTGTTATGGAATACATCAATGGTCAATCTATAAACAATATTTATAACAGAAACATACTTGATGGTGCTAAGTCTGTGACACTGGAGGTGATTTTTTATGATGAAAAATCCACAGTATATAAGCTAAGGTCAAAGATAAAAGCTGTTGTAGAAAATGGTATAGACACCAGATATATTATCGAAGAGGAGGAGCTTTTTAAAAAAAAGACAACAATTATAAGGTCAAAGAAGGAATTGGTAACTTTTGATAATAGTATGATTTGTAGAAAGCGAGATAATTCAGCGGAATTTTTGAAGGACGATATTAGTATCGTAATATCAGTTAATAAGAAAAATACTGTAGTAAAGGACTTGCTTAATACGACTGATACTAATTATTTGGCACTAATTGGAGATTTTCCGCAGGAGCTTATTACTTTTTTAGACCCTAGTATTGAGGAAATAAGGTATGACAAGAAAAACAAAGAAACTACACTAAAATTTTATGGAAAAAAGAAAATATCACTATCTTCCCCAATTATGCTACAGAAGTATTTGTCATCTGGAACAATTAAAGGGTTCAATATTTTTGTAAATGCCATGATAGTTTTTTCTCTTGGTGGATATCTGATTGTTGATGAATTGGAAAATCATTTTAATAGGGAAATTGTCGCTACGCTAGTTAGATTTTTTATGAATGCTAGAGTGAATAAGAGAGGAGCAACACTTATTTTTTCTACCCATTATTCTGAGCTATTAGATGAATTTGAGAGAAATGATAGCATTTTTATCGTTAGAAATAGAGATGGGATTGCAGCACAGAAATTGTCAGATGTTTTGAAAAGAAACGATATAAAAAAGAGCGAGGCATTCAAAAGTGGGTACTTAGAGGGAACAGTGCCTATGTATGACGCGTATATAGCTCTTAAAGAAGCTATCCTTGCAGGAAAGATGAAGGAGGCTTGATGAATGAGCGAGCTGATAGCGTGCATAATTGAGGGAGGCAACGAGCAGTTCATAATGAATAAGCTCTTGGATGAAGAAAAGCTTATTTTTCCCGAGATGAGCTATTGGATAAAGAAGTGCTAAGGTGCCGTAGCGCAAGAGACTTTGAAGATAGATACTTGGGTAAAGGGTTTTCTTCCAAGATTACTGTGTACAGAATACTAGATTCCAGAAGAGAAAATTTCAAGCTTAGGCCAGTGTATAAAAGCAAGGTGGAAGTTGTAAATGTTATCACAGCACCAGAAATAGAGATGCTGGTTATTCTGGCAGAAAAGAAATATGCAGATTATTGTAAAGATAAAAGCAAAGTAAAACCAAGCGATTATTGTATCAATACCCTGAAGTTAAAAAATGTGAAAAAAGAAGAGTTTATTAAAGAGTATTTTAAAGATACAGCCAAACTGATCAACGCTCTGAAGGAGTATAAGAGGGTATCCAAAATACAAAAAGGCGAGAGTTGTTTGGCAGACTTGTTGAAAGAAGAAGACTACTTGTGAATGTGAGCAAGGCCTAAATGGTAATCAAGGGGGATGCACGAGAGTGCATTCCCCTTGACTGTATTATAGGCGTGAATTTGGATATAATAGAAACATAGTAAACGAAAAAAACTATAAGGCTATAGGAGGGATTTCACATGAGTAGAGAACAATCAGAAGCGGTTCGAAAAATGTATAGCTGTTTAAATGAGGAGATTGAAAGGACTTTAGTGCCTCCTATTGCTCAGAAACGTTTTCTTTCAAATAATAGTGTAAACGGTAAAATATATTCCATAGCCAGCGGCATTTAAAATTCCATAGTTTCGGCATTTTATTTTCCATAGATCATGCTTCCAAAGATATACTTTTCTTTGGAGGTGAAGAAAGGTGAAAAGTTGGATGATCTAT
>JAEEGL013620109.1_pt1 | contig 42687 bp, 35 predicted proteins | sample 9134231 | NCBI WGS metagenome assembly JAEEGL01 (sample SAMN16246548, study PRJNA631951) | gut metagenome | biome: gut microbiome; feature: rumen; material: fiber-attached | host: Bos | place: Iran: Karaj | collected 2018-10 | reverse complement strand
CTTTTCATTATGAGCTAATGTATATGCAAAATTAGAACATACAGTAGTTTTTAATTCTTCCATGATAGATGAAGTAAACATAACTACTTTATATGGATTATCTACATTAGAGAATTTTATGTTAGAAATTAATCTATTATATGGCTCAAAATTCTTAACAGATGGAATTAATAATGAATCATCATTCTTCTCTTTTGATTTATCATCAACTAATGTATTTAATACAGGATATCCTAATGAATCAATTTCATCAGCATTTTGGTATTTAGTTGATGCAAATTCCTTAATAAATACTACTACAGCAGCAACAACTAAACCACCAAGTAAAGATACAATTAAATATAATTTCTTATTTGGTGAAGGATTAGAATAACTTTTTGCCTCATCCATAGTATTAATTGTACATTGAAATTTAGATTTTGAATCAATTGAAGTATCTGTTGAATCTTTAGAATATTTTGATAATTCTTCAGCTAAAGCATTAGCTAAAATAATTGCATGTTCACCATCTAAATCTGTAACAGATATCTTAACAAAATATGAGTTAGTAGATGTAGTTGTTGAAATTTCTCCAGCAAGCTTACCTTTTTCAATAATATCAGAATGTTCTTTTTCTACAGCATTAACAACAATTGGTAATTTAACAGTTTGTGCAACTGTTTCAATATATTTTAAAGCAGTATTTGAAGCATTAGCAACATCTGTCATTGATGAAGTTTCTTTTAAAGGAAGCTCAACCTTAACTGTGGCCGTTGCTTTATACTTTTTCTTTGCAATACCAAAAGTATAACCAGAACCAATCGCAAATATTGCAACTGTAATTATACAGATTAAAATCCAATTTTTCTTTATTACTCTAACAATATCTGATAAAGTAATTGAATTATTTTGATTATTTTGTTTAATATTATTATTTTCCATTGAAAACTACCTCCAAAAAATAATATATCGATAAAATTATAATATAAATTAATAATTAATTCAATAATATAACAATTTATCTTATTTTTTTGCAATAAAACTATATAACTAAATCATTTAAAAATAAAGATAATCGCAAAAAATGCGACTACCTTTGAAAGCGAAAAAAGTAAATGATATAAATGAATTTTAATATATTTTAATACCATCTTTCATTATTTCATTAATTAATTCTAAATTATCTTTCAAATCATTAAAACGTATAACATCAACTTTCTTCTTTAATGCTTGATGTAAACTTTCAACAAAGCCGACAAATTTCAATCCGGTAAGAGTTGTATTGATGCAAATATCTACATCGCTCTCGTCTTTAGCATATCCCTTAGCATATGATCCAAATAAATAACAAAAAGATATATCATCTTTATATTGTTCAATTATGTTCAAAATAATAGGCTTTAAATCATTTAAAGTATAAACACCTTTAGTTTCAGTTATTTCATACTTGTTTAATAGCAATTCTACCATCTTTTGATATTTTAAATTAGACTCATCTGGATTAGATTCATATCGTACATATGTTCTTAATGGGATACCCACTGCTGTAGCAGCATCGAACTGTGTTAAACCCAATGATTGTCTCAATTCTTTAAGTGTCATTATTGATCACCACCATCTATATTATAGCATTTTGGCATATATTTTCAACACAAATGTGCCATTTTGGCATATTTTTCGTTTTTTTATCTGCCATTTTGGCATATCATTCATAATAAACAATGCCACTTATATCACTTTATACTAATCATACATAATGCACCTTGTAGCTTATACCCAATCTTTTCATAGCATTTATTAGATGCAATATAATTAGAATCAGTATATAGCATAGGAGTATACCCTAACTCCATTGCAAGCTTTGTAACCTCATATACAAGATTTTTGGCATAATGCATTCTTCTATATTCTTTTTTTGTATATACAAAAGATATAGATGCTAGAGCACCATTAGGCACATATCTTGCAGATGCTACAAACTTGCCATCTTCATTTTGCCAAAAATAAGTATTTTTAGCTTCTATGAATTCTTTAGCATCTAAAGAATAATCATCTTTTTTATCTATTCCAAGTTCATTATGGAATAATTCAAGATAATTAATTACTTCTTCTATATCATTTTTATTACATAAATGAATATTACCTAATACATTATCTTTTGGTTTTATTGGATTTATACAATCATATGCATACATATTGACTAATATTTTAATATCAATATTATCTTCTTTTGATCTATTAAGAAAATATTTATATAGTTCGTATTTAATATTAAATCTATATTTGTTATTTAATAATCCTTTTTCTTTTACTAGATTATAAATATATTCCATCTTTTCATTAGATATATTATCCTTCGTCCAAATCCAAACAGGATATGGACTTTCAGTAAAACAAATTATTATATCTTCATGATTAGATAATAATAAATTACATTTACCATCCATTATTCTTTTTAAAACAAAAAATGTATACTTATCTTCTTCTAATAATTTATAATCTTTTTCATTAATAAAATTATCCATATTAATCACAACCAATCTTAAATATAATATATCATTATTAAGTAAAATATGCTATAATAAAAGCATAAAAAGGAAGTTGTAAAAATGAGATATAAAAATAAAAAATCATTACAACTTAATAAAAAAATCATTGGCCTTATTGCTTAAGCAATAGGGCCTTTCTTTTTGAGAAAAAATGGAGGAAAAAGATATGAATAATCAAGAAAAGAAATACGAATTGATAAAATTTGAAGATGGAGAAGTTAATTTAGATGTGAAAGTATCGTCAGAGGAAGATACCGTGTGGTTGAATCAAAAAGATTTAATCAAATTATTTAATGTTGATAAATCAAGAATTTCAAGACATATAAAAAACATTTTACATGAAGGAGAATTAGATTCTTCAGTTGTTGCGGAAAACGCAACTACTGGAAGTGATGGAAAAACATACATAACTAAGTATTACAATTTAGATATGATAATTGCTGTTGGTTATAGAGTAAAATCTAAAAGAGGAATATTATTTAGAGATTGGGCATTTAATAAAATAGATGAATTAAAGAATCAAAATACTCAAAAAGGCCTTATTTCTCAATATATTTTGTTTAATTATGATGAAATTAAACTAAATGTAAATGTAAGTCCTAATGAAAATACCGTTTGGTTAAACAAAGAACAATTAATAATTCTTTTTGATACCACAAGGCAAAATTTAGAGTACCATATTAATAATATTTATTCTCAAAATGAGCTTGATGAATTAGCAACATGCAAAAAAATTTTGCAAGTTCAAATTGAAAATAATAGAGAGGTTACTAGAAATGTTAATATTTATAATTTGGATATGATTATATCATTAGGCTTTAGAATAAATTCAAAACGAGGAATTATATTCAGACAATGGGCAAATAAAATATTGAAACAATATTTATTAAATGGTTATGCCATTAATACAGAAAGAATAATGGCATACCAATCTAATATATTACAATTAGAAGCTAATGTAATAAATATTGAAAATAGATTAAAGAATTTAGAAATGACTATATATTCTGATAATACTCAAATTATATTTGAAGGTGAAATATTAGAACCATATACTTTCTTAAGAAAGTTATTCTTTTTAGCAAGAAATGAAATAACAATTATTGATCAATATGCAGATAAATTCTTATTAACTATGTTGTCTGACTTAAAAGTTAAAATAACTATTATTACTTCTTCTTCATCATATTTAAATAAAGAAATAATACCTAATAATATAACAATTATACATAACGATATCATTCATGATAGATTCATCATTATTGATGATTTAGTTTATGCGATAGGTTCTTCTTTTAATGATATCGGAAAGAAAAGATTCTTTATGATGAAACTAGAAAATATAACAAAAGAAATGATATTACAAGAAAGAAAAAAATAAAAAAATTGAACATGTGCGGAAAACGCACATGTTCTCATAAAACCACAAAAAATCTTTTTTACATTTTAATGTTCTAATAATTATTTAATAAAAAATCCTTCAATGTTATAACATCTATTATTCTATCATCAATCCTGATTTTTTTCTTTTCGTCGTAAGTTACTATAATCAGTTTCAATTCTTTATTTGAATCATTTGCATAGTTGATTAAGCTTGATACTTCTCTTTCATAAGTAACTTGTTCATCTAACGAGTAAGCAACTTGTATTAAAATATCATTGGCTGGAATATAAAAATCAATGTCAACTTTATTACCTTTTAGATAATATATCTCATTATTATTTCTATATAAATTTATCGCAACAATATTTTCTAATAACGATGTTTTTTTACCGTCAATGAATAGATTCAAAATACCATTATCTCTAAAGTAATATTTTGGATTACTATTCTTATCAACAAATGACGAATAATAGTTTTCAATAGTAAATAGTAAAAATGAATTTTTTATATAACCACAATAATCAATAATTATATCTTTTGAGATTTTATAACCTATACCAGTAATTACATTCTGTAATTTTGTATATGAAATATCTTGCATAATCGATTCCGAAATCTTTTTAATTAATAGTTTCATTCCGTTTTCACTTCTTACTTTATTATGAGTAATGATGTCATTATATAAAACTTTTTGATATACACTTGATATATATTCGCGTTTATTTTTGAATTCTACTGAGGCTGGAAAACCTCCATAGATAAAGTATTGTTCTAATAGATTATTGACTTTGGCAATATCTTTTGTAGAATATATATCATTATTAAAGATATTATGAGCCCTTAAATATTCTTTAAACGAATACGTTAATACTTCTTTCATAATGTATCTTCCACCAAGTTTGGAAGCAACTTCGTTTGATAACATTTTTGCATTACTACCAGTTATATCAACCTTATAGCCTTGATTAGCTACTCTAATTGCAAATTTTTCCCATTCATCAATGTTTTGTATTTCATCAAAATAAAAATAATGTTTTTCAGATGACATTTCTTCAGCAACCAATAAGATATCATCAAAATCATCCAATTTAAAACCAATCAATCTTTCGTCATCAAAATTGATATAAATGATTTGATTCCATTCTACTCCATCTTTAATCAAATCTTGAACACGCTTATATAATAATGTGGTTTTACCAGCACGTCTTAAGCCAACTAAAACATAATTAGCGTTCTTTTCTAATTCAATATCTCTATCAACTATAACAGCATCACGTATTACTTGATGTTGATCGTATATTACCTTTTTAAGAATTTCCTTATTCATAAGCGTCACCTCTGTCGACTATATTATACAATAATTCGTATTTTTTGTCGAGTATATTCGACATTTATACAAAAAAAGAAAAAAGCCTTGAAATAAATCAAGACTAATATTATAATTGGTGCCCGATGTCGGACTCGAACCGACAAGAGTCGCCCCACGTGATTTTGAGTCACGCATGTTTACCAATTTCATCAATCGGGCAATTATTTAGCTCTCAAATGAGAGCTATTTTTTATTTCTTCTTTTTCTTTTTATTATTATTAATTTCTATTGCTTCTAAATATACATTATAGATATTTTCAGCGAATTTCTCTTTAGAGAATTCTAAAGATGAAGGCTTAGTATTTTTTATAATATCATCCAAATTATTTGTTAGGCAATATTCCATTTTACTAACAAATTCATCCATATCATTAAAGATAAAGCCGTTATAGCCTTCCTTAATAACATCTTCAATACATAAATCATTTAATACTAGATTAGGTACTCCTGCCGCAAGTGCTTCTACATATGTTAAACCTTGTGTTTCTGATTTAGATGCGTTAACAAAGACATTAGATATATGGTAATAATATGGAATATCTTCCCATGGTATTAAGCCTGTAAATACTACTTTATCAGCAATATTTAGTTTTTCTGCTTGTTCTTTTAAAGAATCTAAGACAGGGCCACCACCAACTATCATTAATCTTGCATTATCATATTTAGCTGCAATCTTGGCAAATCCATCAATTATGAATTCAATATTTTTCTCCTTGGCAGTTCTACCAATATAGGAGAATACAAATTTATCTTTTAATCCTAATTTCTCTTTTAATTCTTCTACCTTTTCAGGTGATGGATTAAAATCTTTAAATCTATATAATTCAATTCCAGTAGGGATAATCTTAAAATTTTCTCCCTTAATACCGTAATTTTTTAAATCAGGTAACATTTTTTTAGTAGGTAGGATAGTGATAGTTGATGCCTTATATGTAGGTTTAGTGAATAGGATTTGCATTATCTTTACATATATTGGATGGAATAATTTATCTCCTCTTGGAAATAAAGTACAAATATATTGTATCCATGCAGTATGTACTGTATAGACAATAGGAATACCTAGCTTTTTAGAAGCTAGTCTTGCGATAGCTGCAATATTAAATTCAGTATTAACATGAATAACATCTAAATTATATTTTGCAACCTCTTTAACGAATTTTTTTCTAAAGAAATTAAATTTATATTCTTTAGCTGCCTTAAAAGGATAATGAATTCCTGGGAAATTAATTATTCTTTTATTTTTTAATTCTGGATGATCCTTACAGTTTTCATCATCAATTGCAGTAAATATATAACATTCATGCCCCATTGCTTCAAGACCTTCATATAACATCTTTAAAGATGTTACAACGCCACTAATTTGTGGGTAGTATTGGTCTGAAAATAAACCTATTTTCATAAATGCTATCCTCCGAAATCTACTTTATTATATCACTTTTATTATCTTCATTTAAAGAATTATTATCGATTTCTTCTGATATCTCATCAGTATTTTCACTATTTACTTGATTATTTCTATCATTTGCTTGAAGAAGTTTTAGCTCCCTTGTCATAGTTGTATCAAAGATAATATAATCAATTAAACCATAAATTAAAACAAAATAATATGTTAAAAATCTCCATAATAACATACCACTTTGTGCAACTGAATCAGGGTCTGATGCACCTGAATCTGTAATTAGTTTTTTGAATAAAACTAGGAATGCTAGCTCTACTCCTCCTGAGGCACCAGGTAGTGGTACCCAAATTGTAGTAGTTAAACTAAATGATGTTAATGCAAAACAATAAAAGAATTCTTTTGTGCTTATTCCATTATTAATAACATAGAAGCCTAAGAATGGAATGCAGTAATAAATAACATTAGCTAATACCTTAATGAACAAGCATAAAAACCATGTTAGCATATCCTTTTTCATATTCTTAAATGCTGTTTGCATATCATTTACATATTGAGTAATTGAATCAGTTTTATCTCCTACTAGCTTCTTAATTGGCTTTATTTTACAAATTAAGCTAATTAATTTTATTAATGCTTTACCAAAGGTTTTACTAGTACCTAATAGCAATAATAAAATCATAATTAAAAAATTAATAGAAAATCCTACAATAAATAAGATAATGAAATTATCAATTTCACTATGTAATCTATTGAAGAAAACAATAGCACAAACACCAGATACTATATTTAAGGCAACCTGATAAGCCAAGAAATTTAATAATAAATCTGATGTTGAATCAGCAAGGCTTACATTCTTTTGCTTTAGGGCGTAAGCCTGGAAAGGCTGACCTCCTGATGCAAATGGTGTTACCGCATTAAAGAAAAACTCAGAGCCTGATATAAAATACAGATCCTTGAATTTTAAATTCTTATAATGCCTTTTAACTAAAATAATTAATGGAAGCTTATATACAAAGCAATATAGTAATATTAGTCCAAAACAAGCAACTAACCACCAAGCATTAAATCCAGAAGCAAATACATTAACTATTTTCTTAATATCTCCTATTTGTGTTAATAGGACAACTAATAATATTAAAATTGCGAGGATTAATATCAAATACTTGATAATCTTTTTTTTAGAATACATATTACATTTCCTCTAAATATTTAATACCAAGTAGTCTTAATCCTTCATTTAATACAACTCTTACAGCCTTAGCTAGAGCGAAATTAGTATTTCTTATTACTTCATCTTCTACATTGATTTTTTCTAATGAATAGAATTTATTAAATGAAGATGCAAGGCTTAATAAATACTTTGCGATAACTGATGGAGCAAGCTCATTAGCTGCTCTTTCAATTGTTGCTCTAAAATCTGAAACTAGCTTAACTAATTCAAAATAATGTGGCTTTTCAAATAATGCTGTATCAATATTATTATAATCAAATTCCTTACCTCTTAAGATTGAGGCAATTCTTACACCTGTATATTGTAGATATGGTCCTGTTTGACCCTCGAATTTAACTGCGTCATCGATATTAAATTCGATATCTAAGCCTCTAAAGTTCTTTAGGTCAGCAAATACGATTGCTGCTATACCTACATTCTTTGCGATTTCATCTTTGTTAGCTAAATCAGGGTTTTTCTCCTCGATTTGCTTTTTAGCTAGATTGATGGCAGTCATTAATACATCATATAGCTTAACAACATTACCTTCTCTTGTTGATGCCTTTTTACCATTAGTTAGGTATAAACCGAAATTAACATGGTTAACCTCATCAGCAAAATCGTAGCCCATCTTTGTAATTAATCTCTTTAATTGCTCGAAATGTAGCTTTTGCTCATTTCCAACAACATATAAAATCTTATCAAATTTATATTCTTTCTTACGATAGAATACGGCAGCTAAATCACGAGTGATATATAAAGATCCACCATCACTTCTTTTAATTAATGCTGGTGGCATATCATCACCAAGATTAACAATCTTAGCACCCTTATCCTCAACAAGTAGTCCCTTAGCCTCTAATTCATCAACTACAGGATCCATCTTATCATTATAGAATGCTTCACCATTATATGAATCAAATGTAATACCTAATAAATCATAAATTTGTTGAGATTCCTTTAAAGATTCTTCCCTAATCCATTTCCATAAATCAAGGTATTCTTGATCCTTTAATTCCATTTTTCTAAATGCCTCTCTAGCTTCATCCTCTAGTTCTGGCTTATTAGCTGCTTCCTTATGGAATTTTACATATAATGCAGTTAATTCATTAATTGGGTCAGCCTTAATCTTATCTAGGTCACCCCAAAGCTTGTAGGCAACAATCATCTTACCAAATTGTGTACCCCAATCTCCTAAATAATTAATTGAGAATGTGTTATAACCACATTTCTCATAAATTAGCTTTAATGAATTACCTATCATAGTTGATCTTAAATGACCAATAGAGAAGCTTTTAGCAATATTAGGACTTGAATAATCTAGAGTAACATTCTTATTCAATCCTAATTCACTATTACCATAATTAGAATCCTCTTCAATCGCATTCTTAATAATAGTCTTTGAAATCTTACTCTTATCAACAAATAAATTAATGAATGCACCTACTGCACCTAAATTAGAAATAGGTAAATCAAATGTCTTTAATGCCTCTAATGCCTCATTAACAATCTCAGGCATAGGCTTTCTTAAAGCCTTAACAACACTAAACATTGGAATTGAGATATCTCCTAATTCTTTCTTCTTAGGCTCTTCAACTACAATTTGAATTGAAGCATCATATTTATTTTTATAAAATAATTCTAAATTATTCTTTATTTCACGCTTAATTGTATCTATCATATATACCTCCTAAATTATGACAAAAACTGAGACAACTATGTCCCAGTTAAATCAATTTATTACTTTGTTAATTCATCTTCATGAGAATATTTAAGAGCTGTAGATACATAAATATCCCAATTTAATTGTGAGCTATCATCATTTTCTGAATATGTTTGTGAATTATAAATTAATGAATCAGATTTGAATACTAATAATGCAGGATAAATTTCTAAATCAAAATTATCTTGCTTATAGTAGATATTGCTACCTTCTACCTTAGAATTAATATTAGCATTAACGATATTGTTATATTCACTTACCTTATCATGGTATTTAACAGTCTTCTTTGTATCTGCATCACTATTTTCTACATAATCAGCAAACCATAAATAAACAGTCTTAATCTCATATTCAGTTGCTACTGAATTAATCTTTGATAAATATTCAAGTGTAGTTTCATTTGTTAATGAGCAATAGAATACAAATGTATAATTATCTGATTTTTTCTTCTTTTGTAAGCTCTTAATAGAAACTTCCTTATATACATGGTTTTCTGGTAATGTTGAATACTGAGTACTATTTTTAGTATTGTATGCAGTAATCGCATTATTATATTTATCTAATTGAACAGATGCTTTAGTAGGAATATTAATTAATATAGCAGCAACAATTAAAACTACTATACCAGCCATTAAGAAAATTAATTCCTTTGTCCATTTAAATTTAGTTCTATTTCTTTTACTTTTAGACGCCATTTTTACACCTCATTTAAAAACATTATAATTAATTATAATATTTCAATACGCTTCAAATTATATCAAAATTATATTTTCATATCAAGTGAAAATACTTTATTTTTAAAATCCTTTTCATATAAGTGCCATTTTTCTTAAGAAAAACAACAAATTTTATTAATTTTCATTGTCTTCTCTATCTTGTTTAATAGCCAAAAATATTGTATAATACAATATATAGATAGATCAATGACAAAAATATAAATTAATAGGAGGTTTCATAATGAGAATCTTAATATGTGCTAGTGAAGGTGCTCCTTATGCTAAAACTGGTGGTCTTGCTGATGTTATAGGTGCTTTACCTAAAGCATTACAAGAAAACGGATGTGATGTGAGGGTTGTTCTACCTTACTACAAAAAAATAAAGGAAAAAAATGTTGCCGAATATAAAGGATATGCTTATGTAAGAATTGGTTCTTCTACAGAATATCTAGGAGTATTCGAAGCTGTATGTGATGGTGTTACTTTTTATTTTATAGATAGTGATAGATATTTCAATAGAGATGGATTCTATGGCTATGGTGATGATGGTGAAAGATTTGCATTCTTCGATTTCGCAATTTTAGAATTATTAAAGGTAGTACAATTCTTCCCTGATGTTATTCATTTAAATGATTGGCAAACAGGACTTGTACCATATATTTTAAAATCTAATTATTTCCAATATCCTGAATACAATAGAATTAAAACAGTATTCTCTATTCATAATATCCAATATCAAGGTAACTTCCCTATGGATATGATGAATATTCTATTTATGCCATATTCTAATTCACTAGAATTTGGTGGCTGTATTAATTTTATGAAATCAGCAATTATGGAAGCGAATGCTATTACTACTGTTTCACCTACATATAAAAATGAGGTATTAACAGATCAATATGGTTATTATTTAAATAATATTTTAGGATTAAGATATTTTGACTTCTACGGTATCCTAAATGGTATCGATGTAGTTAAATATAATCCTGAAACAGATAAAAATATATTCAAAAACTACTCAGTTAAAAATGTAACTACTGGTAAGAAAGCAAATAAGGAAGCATTATTAAAACAATTTGGATTAAAGAATGAGGATGCTCCTCTATTTGGTTTAGTATCTAGATTAGTTGACCAAAAGGGTATTGATTTATTAGAGCCTATTATTGATGAAGTTATCAATTATAGTAATGCTAAATTTGTATTAATGGGTTCTGGAAATCAACATTATGAAGATTTCTTTAGATCACTTGAAGCAAAATATCCTGATAGATTTAAATGCTACATCGGCTATAGCGATGAAATAGCACAAAAAATTTATGCAGGCTCTGATATCTTCTTAATGCCATCTAAGTTCGAGCCATGTGGACTTGGACAAATGATCGCAATGAGATATGGTACTCTACCTCTTGTAAGAGAGACTGGTGGACTAAAAGATACAGTAGCTCCTTTCAATGTATATACAGGCGAAGGAACAGGATTTACATTTACTAATTTTAATTCTTATGATTTAAAAGAGGTTATGTTCCTTGCTATAAATACATATAACAATAACAAGCTAGCCTTTAAAGCAATGGTTAAGAAGGCAATGGAAAAGGACTTTAGCTGGAAACAATCAGCTTTAGCATACATAGATTTATATAATAAGCTAGTAAGATAAATGGAGGATAAGAATATATGGAAACTTTAGCTTTAATTTTAGCTGGTGGTCGTGGATCTAGATTAGATATTCTATCAGAAAAAAGATCTAAACCAGCTGTACCATTTGCTGGAAAATTTAGAATTATCGATTTTGCATTATCAAATTGTACAAATTCTGGTATTTTCCAAATTGGTATTTTGACTCAATATTTACCACTATCACTTAATGAGCACATTGGTGTAGGTAAACCTTGGGACTTAGATAGACGTGATTCATTTGTAACACTTCTTCAGCCAAACAATTCATGGTATAACGGTACTGCCGACGCAGTAAGAAAGAATCTAGAATTCGTTAAACGTTATGCATCTAAATATGTATTAATCCTATCAGGAGATCATATTTATAAAATGGATTATTCAAAAATGATTGAACAGCATAAACAAACTGGTGCTGATCTAACAATCGCTGCTAAGATAGTTGATATGTCTGAAGCATCTAGATTTGGAATTCTTGAAACAGATTCAAATCTAAGAATTAACAAATTCGTTGAAAAACCAAAGGAGCCAAAATCTAATAAAGCATCAATGGGTATATATGTATTCTCTACTCAAGCATTAATTGACGCTATTGAAGCACATCCAGATATTGATGACCTAGATTTCGGTATGCATATCATTCCTGATATGATAAAGACTAAAAATGTTTATGCATACGAATATTATGATTACTGGAAGGACGTAGGAACATACGATTCTTACCTAGAGGCAAATCTAGAATTATGTCAAAATCCTCAATTAGACTTATATGATCCATCATGGAAAATCTATACAAAATCTGAAGACCTACCTCCAGTTAAGGTTGGTACAAATGCTACTATCAAGACTTCATTAGTATCTAATGGATGTATCATTGATGGAGTTGTTAATAATTCAGTATTATCACCTGGTGTTATAGTTGGTGAAGGTTCTACTATTAAGAATTCAGTTATTCTAAATGATGTAATTATTGGTAAAAATTGTAAGATTGAAGATACAATTATTGATAAAAACACAGTAATTGGTGACAATTCTACTATCGGTACTGGTGATAAGAGTATTGCTAATAAAGATAAACCAAAATTATTATCTTCTGGTTTAAATGTTATTGGTAAGAAGCTTATCTTACCTGAAGGATTAGTTGTTGAAAGAAATGTAAGAATATTCTCTTCTCCTAATCCAAAAGAAATTAAAGATAAGCATATTCATGCTGGTGAAACAATTAAATAATAAAGCTAATGGGATAATCAAATCGATTATCCCTTTTCTTTTATTCATTAGCTATATTTACTTCTTCTTTATTTTCTATATCATCTTCTATTTTAGAATCAATGATAAATTCTTCTCTTTTCTTTCTTTTACCTAAAATACCTTTAATACCAATTATTAATGATTTAATACAAACATAAAACTGGGCAATTGTTACAATACCAATTAATATAAACCATACAACCACTGCTACCTGTTCACCAAATTTAACAATTAAATATAAAGCCGCTCCAAAGAAGCTATACATAGATGTAACAAATGATAAATTACCAGATGCTAGTAATGAAGCATCATCATCTATTTTAGCACGGTGATATGACATTATCGCATTTACAAAGCCATAGCTTGTAAATGGTAATATTATTAAGAATAACCACCAAAGTGGCATTTGCGTTGAATTATTTCTTTGAGCTGAAATTGTTATTAATACTGAATTTAAGCCATCATTAAATATAATGAATGATGCTGATACAATTATTAATAAAATAAAATTAATTCTATATGCTTTATATGGATCATTTTTATATTTCTTTTTAATAATTAAATTCCAAATAAATATTAATGTTCTTAAAACAAATATTAATAAAAAGAAATAAAATAATACCTTATAATCATCACTCTTATCATATTGTAAAAAATATGATACACAAATAATAGATGTTACTATTTCTCCTATAATAAATCCTATTTGATATTTTTGAATAAAATCTATTATAGCCTTTATTTTATTTTTTAGATTTAAAGGTTTATCTTTAATTATTAATATTAATGATGATGATGAATAATAAGCTACAAAATTAGATGTAATAAAATTAATTACAATTTTAATTAATAATAATGTAAATTTTAATGTATCATATCCTTTATATTGCTTAATAAAGATTCTATATAATACATCAGTCATATATCCTAGATTCTCTTCTGATGAGAAGTTATAAAATAGCATACAGGCAATTAAATTGATTATTAACATAATCATTACAACGCCATATTCTTTATATATGATACACGTTAAATCATCTTTATTCCTTAGATAATATATATTCATTATTATCTTAATAGCTAAATAAGCTATTACATATATTAATAAATACATTGGAAGCCTTGATGGTAATTCTGATATTGCAAGTAGCAATAATACCGCAATCGCTCCTGCCCCATTAATAAAATTAATGATACCTGATGCAATCTTAATTTTATGATTATTAATAGCTAATAATAAATAGGCAATAGCTTCAATTAAAAATGTAGCACCTACACTCCATAAAACAAGATTCCTTTTGGCAGCTATAAAAAGCATTATAGCTATTGGAATTATTAAAATATATTCTAAATGATATAATGTCTTTTTCATACTAACCTCTTAATGGTTATTATAATATAAGTTTATTAATTATGCAAAAAAAGTGTATCAATTAATGATACACTATCTTTTTCTTTTCTTCTTTTGTTTATTATCTTTAGCCTTTAGCTTATCAGCTATTTCAGATATTTTTGCTTGTCTTCTCTTTTTATATCCAGGCTTCTTTTCACCAAGTGGTACATACTTTGCAGCTTCCTTCTGATAATCAGTTGTTGGCTTAATTCTGTCCTTTCTTGTGTTTCTTCCCTTATATTCAACCAATTGCTTATTCTTTATTTCATAATATTGTGGTTGAATATTTTTCTTATTTAGATTATCTAAATAATCATTATCTAGATCCTCATATAATGTATATACAATACCATCATTATGCATTCTACCAGTTCTTCCACTTCTATGAACATAGAATTCATAATCATAAGGTAATTCATAATTAATAATATGAGATATACCTGGAATATCAATACCACGGGCAGCAAGGTCAGTTGCTACTATAAATTGATATTTAAGCTTAGTCGCATCATTTAATACTCTTTTTCTTTCTCTTGGTGACATATCACCATGGATTTGTCCTACGAAATATCCTTCTGATTGAAGCTTACCTGCAAGTGAGATTGCAGTTTCTTTTTTATTAACAAATATTAAGCATAAATATGGTTGGAATGTAGATAATAAATCCTTTAATACATCATATCTTTCTTTATATTTTAAAGGAATCCAAATATGATTAATCTTTAGATTATTATTATCCTTGATTTCTTTAAAATCTACATTAGTCATATATTTTTTAATATATGGTAATATGTTTTCAGATATAGTTGCACTAAAGAACATCATCTTAGCATTTTGACAAACAGCTGTAATTTGATCTAATTCATCCTTAAATCCATTTTCAAATGTCATATCTACTTCATCTATTACTAAGATATTAGATGTATATATCTTTAATACATTTTCATCAATTGCTAAATCTTTAATTTTTCCTGGTGTACCAATAACGATTTGAGGCATATTGTTTTTAATCTTTTCAATTTCCTTTAATCTATCAGAACCACCAGTAAATAGCTTAATATTTATTGTATCACCACAAAATGATGCAATGTGATTACATACCTTATAAATTTGAAGTGCTAATTCCTTAGTTGGGGCAATAATAGTTGCCTGAACCTCTTGTTTCTTTTCATCTAAAGATTCAAAGATAGGAATTAAAAAGGCATGAGTTTTACCTGATCCTGTTTTAGATTTAGCTAAAATATTTTTATCTCCATTAAAAAATGAATTAAATACTTCTTTTTGAACATCACTAAATTCTTTAAAATGAAGATCATTAATTGCATTTACTATATATTTTTTTAATTCATATCCATCAAAATTCATATTAAGACCTCCATTCAAAAGCCAATTAATAATATCATTAATATAATTATTTTACAAGTTATTTCTTCTTATATTTATTTATATAAATAATATCATTACCATATTTTTCATTAATATTATTTAATAACTTTTTAATATTTTCTTCCTTTTCAATTTCATCCAAGGAAGTAAATAAATTATATTCTTCTTTTAATTCTTCCCTTTTAATCATATTGGCAAAGCCTACACCAACAAGTCTATATGTTTTACCATCTTCAAATAATTCATTTAATAAATCTTCTAAGATATTATTAAATAAATAAATATCATCAGTATAATCAAATGATTGTCTTTTTGAAATTGTATTAAAGCTTGAATCTCTTAATGTTACTACTAATGTTTTAGTATAATATTTACCATCTATTAATCTTTGATAAATATCTCTTAATAAGCTTCTTAAAGTAGATAATATATCAATCATAGATGATTTATGAATATCAAATGTAGTCTCAGTTGATATTGATTTAGATTCTTTATATTTATCTGGATCAATAATATTTGATGATTTACCAGTTAGGGCTGTAACTGCATAATTATATGTATTTTCGCCTACAAGAGATAATATTAAATCTTTATTATCAGGATTCATAAAATCACCAATAGTTTTAATATTATTTTCTATTAATTTAGGATATGTTTTCTTACCTATTCCAAATATATCTTTAACAGATAAAGGATATAGCTTCTCCTTTATCTCTCTTTTTCTAATTACAGTAAGACCAAGTGGCTTTTTCATATCAGATGCCATCTTAGCTAAAAATAGAGTTGGGGCAATACCAATTGAGCATGGTAAATCCAATTCTTTTAATAGCCTTAGCTGAATCTCTTTTGCCACTATTAATGGATGCTTAGTCTCGGCTATTTTTGTCATATCTGCATATAATTCATCTATTGAAGCAACTAATATTAAATCCGAATATTCTTTAATTATTTTAACAAAGGCATAATGGTATTTTTCATATTCTTTAAAATCAGGATTAATAATTATTAAATCAGGAACCTTCCTATATGCTTCAGCAATTGGCATTGCTGAATGAATACCTAGCTTTCTAGCTTCATAGGATGCTGTAGAGATAACACCCTTATATGTTCCTTCTCTTCCTACCGCAAATGCCTTACCGCGAAGTGATGGATTTAATATGCATTGAACGCTACAAAAATAAGCATTCATATCTATATGAAATATTATTCTTCCTTTATAATTTTTTAGCATTTTATTCTTCCTTTTTTTAAATAATTATTATATAATATGAAATGATTAATTTATTATAACATTTTTTTGTGAGTGGGTGAAGATTTTGAGTAGAAAAGATGACTATAAGTCTCAAGCTAAAAAGAATAAAAATGAAAAAACTTATAGAGAACAAAAAATTGAAGAATTAACTGAAAAAAAGGATAAAAAAACTAAAGCATATAGAAATCCTGCAAGTACACTTGCTGGAAAAATTATTATTATCGTTTTAGCTTTAGTTATGGCTTTTGGCGGTTTATTTTCTCTAATATATTATTTAGTAAGTAAAGGATTATAAGAATAAGGGGTTAGTAAAATAACCCCTTAATTTATTTAGAGGTATTTTAATGATTAAAATTGTTACAATTGATTTAGATGGAACATTATTAGATAAAGATAAAAATATTTCATTTAAAAATAAAACTGCAATTGCGAAATGCCACGACCTTGGTGTTAAAATCGTTATCGCAACAGGTAGACCATTAAATGGTGTTACACCTATTCTAGAGGAATTAGGATTAACTACTTCTTCAGATTATGTAATAGTCTATAATGGTTCTAAAATAGTAAATGTAGGCACAAAAGAAATAATTAGTGCTTCTACTATTAAAGGAACTGTAGTTAAGGAATTATATGAGGAATCAAAGAGATTAGGATTAAATATTCATGCGTTTAGAAAAAATGAAGAATTAATTACTCCTTGTCATAATCCTTATACAGATGTAGAAAGTAAAATCAATCATATAGAGGATCATTTATTTGATTTTAATAAAATAGATGATAATGATGATTTTATTAAATGTATGTTAGTAGATTCTGAAGAAAACATCACTATGGCAATGACAAAGGTTGATGAAAGATTTTCAAGAGAATATACAATGGTAAGATCATCTAAGATATTCTTAGAATTCCTTCACAAAGGAATCGAAAAAGGATCAGCATTAAAATCTCTAGCATCATATCTAAATGTAAAAATAGACGAAACAATGGCAATTGGAGATGCAGGAAATGATATGACAATGATTCAAGCTGCAGGTATAGGTGTAGCAATGAATAATGCCTTCCCTGAGGTAAAAGAAATTGCTGACTATATTACAAATGATGACAACAACAATTCAGGAGTTGCTGAAGCATTAAATAAATTTATAATAATGGATAGATAAGAAAGAGCCAACAAACGTTGGCTCTTCTTTTATTTATTATTTTTCGTCTATGCGAAAGTGCAAATTTATTTGATTTTTTTATTATATTGATAATGTTTTAGCAAAATCGTATTTAATAATCTCATTTTGTTTAGTTTTTAAATATGCATCTTCTTTATGCATATATTCGACTAATTCCTTTGAATTAAAATCTTTGAATTTAGAAATAACAATATCTACTATTCTCTTTTCAAATTCATTTAATTCAATTTTAGACTTACAAGACTTAATATAATAAATTGGTTCATCTGTACCAGAATAATATCTTCCTTCAATTTTTATATTATTATTTGATAATTTATCATTAAATCCAACTGGATAAGCACCATAAAAATTATGGATATATGTCAATCCAATAACTGCCTCATTTGATTCCTTAAATGACTTAAAATCAATATACCATAATAGCTTTGCTAGCTTTGTTTTAGTTAAATTTTTAATTATATCAATAGTATATTTTATTACTGCTAAAAACTTATCTTCGCTATAACAAATATTACCAGATAAAGTTAATGAGCCCTTAATTTTATCATCTATCAGCATTAATAAATTATTATATGATTCTAAAGAATTATATTTTAAATATAAATCTTTATTTTTAAGAACAAATTCTTTAAATTTATTAGGGTCCATTGCACTTCTTATTACTGCATCATGAGCACTATCTTGAATCATCTTTGATTCATATCTAGTAACTGTTATTTCACCAAATCCTAACAATAAAGAAAAGTTTCTTTGATTAAGATTATAATCAAGTCTTATTTTTTTAATTTCAGTATCAGTTAAAAGTCCTGTTTCTTTTCTATATGCATTTCTAATTGTTGCCAAATTCTTGTTACCAAGCACTACATCATCATATAGCATATCATTATCTTTATCATAATAATATGTTAATTCTACTTTTAATTTAATTCCTTTCACTTCAACTTCTTCAATCTTTTTAACCTTTTCCATATTTATCCTCCGTCATAATATCTATATGAAAAGAAACAACATGAACATCACCTGATTTAATATCATATAAAAACCCTATTTTTATATAACTTAATTCTATTATCCAAAGCCTTCCATCAACATATTTATTGTATACTATCAATTGATAGTTTTCAACACTAATTTTAAGAGCCAACAATGCATTGGCTCTTCTTTTTATTAATTATTTAATAATTCTTTCGCATGCTCTAGGGCATAAATAGATAATCTATCTCCTGATAACATTGTAGCTATCTCTTCAATTCTTTCATCCTTAGTTAATTCTTTAACCTTTGTATAGGTTCTATTATTAGCTTCTTCCTTATAGATGAAAATATGATTATCTCCTCTTGCGGCAACCTGAGGTAGATGGGTTATACAAATAACCTGAAGCTTTTTAGATATTTCATACATCTTATCTGAAATCTTTTTGGCAGTTATACCTGAAACACCACTATCAATTTCATCAAATATCATTAATGATACATCACTCTTATCTGCAAAAAATGATTTAAATGCTAACATAATTCTTGATGCTTCACCACCAGAAGCTACCTTATGTAATGATTTTTTAGATTCGCCTTTATTAAATGATATTAAGAAATCACATACATCTATACCATTATTTAAAAAAACTGAATCATTAAATGGATTAGATAAATCATTCATTTTTAAATCAATATTAAATGATGTATTAGATAAATCTAAATCCATACATTCTTTAATAATTGCTTTTTCCATAGATGAGGCAAGCTTTAATCTATAATCATGTATTTTATTACATGAATTTGAAAGCTTATCAAATGCTTTTAAAACTAAATTCTTCTTTTCTTCTAATACCTCATCATAATTATTAACCATTGATATTTCAAGAGATATCTTTTTATTATATTCAATAAGCTCAGATACACTCATTTTATATTTATCTTTAGCCTTATTGATTTCATTTAATTTATCAACCTTAATATTTAATTCTTCTTCATCATAATCTAAAGAATTAAGCTCCTTAGATATTAAATCTTTAATTTCAGTACCTATATAATAAATATCTAATAGCTTTTCATTATATTCATTATATTTTTCGTCATATACTGATATTTTTTCTAAGCATTTAGCTGAATCATAAATATTATCTAAGCTTGAAAAATTATCAGATTCCAAATTATAATATGCTTCTTTTAAATTATTAGATATCTTATCAAAATTTTCTAGCTTTTTGATTTCTTCATCTAATCTAATATCTATATCCTCTTCTAGATTTAATGCATCTAATTCTTTATTTGTATATTCTAAAAATTCTAGCTTTTCTAAAGTTTCCTTTTGACCCTTTAAAACTATATTATATGTTTTAAGGGCATCCTTATAATCATATAAAAGCTTTGTATATTCATTAATTAGCTTATCAAATTTATCATCATTTTTAGGATCTAAAAAATCAATATATGTATCAGGATTAAATAGCTTCATTGTATCATTTTGAATATGAATATCAGCTAAATATTTAGCAAAATGCTTTAGGATTTGAAGTGTAACTGTTGTATTATTAATTTTAATAATATTTTTAGTTTTAGAAATGATTCTTTCAATTGTTAAATTAGATTCTTCTTTGATATTATATTTATTTAATAATTCAGAAATATTTGAATCATTAGTAAATATACCCAAAACCTGGGCACTATCAAATCCATCTCTAATCATTTCATTATCGGCTCTTTCACCTAATAATAAATTAATTGTATCTATTATTAATGATTTACCGGCACCAGTTTCACCAGTGATTACACTCATTCCAGATTTGAAATCAATTGATACATCTTCAATTATTACAAAATTCTTTACACTTAATTTTAATATCATAATTATCCTTCTATTGATTTAATAATGTTTAAATCATTATTGTATCCCTTTTTAATTAATGCTAAAAATTCTTTATTTCCAGATGATCCCTTAATAGGTGATGTTATTAGCTTAAAAATATCTAGATTATATTTATTTAAATCTAATCTAACATTATTTATTACCTTTATATGAATATTTTTATCCTTGACTATACCATTTTTCATCTTTATATTTCCAACCTCAAATTGAGGCTTAATTAAGCACACAAAAATAGTATCATCTAAAATGAATTTAGATATACCAGGCATTAAATATTCAATTGAAACAAAAGATACATCCATCACTATAATATTAGGCTTAGGGTCTAATGTATTTGGCTCTAGGTCTAATATATTAGTGTTTTCCATTGAAATAATTTTATTATTATTTTTAAGGCTTTCATGTAGCTGGTTTGTCCCTACATCTACAGAATAAACTAGTCTTGCCCCATTTTGGATTGCACAATCAGTAAATCCTCCAGTAGACGCACCTATATCTAATACTACCTTATCTTTAAAATCTAGATTGAATGCTTTAATCGCACCTTCAAGCTTATATCCTCCTCTAGATACATAAGGGCAGACATCCTGTAATTCTATAGTCTCATCACCTAAAATCTCAAAGGAAGGCTTTAAAATAGGCTTAGAATTAACTAATACATGTCCTTCAGTTATGGCAGCCTTAGCTTTATTTCTTGTTTCAAAATATCCTTTTTCAAAAAGAAATTGATCTAATCTCATTAATCTTCTCTCTTGAAATCCTCAAGACCAGCCTCTGTCATTTTCTTAACAACAAGCTCCTCATTAGATGTTAAAATCTCATAACATTTTTTAGAAAGCTCAAGACCCTGTGTATAGCCCTTTACTGCTTCCTCTAATGAGATTTCTTTATCATCTAGCTTCTTTAGGATTTGTTCTAGCTCCTGCATTAATTCTTCAAATGATTTATTTTCCATTATCGATAACCTCCATTACCTTAGATACAACCTTACCATTTTTAAGCTCAGTTGTAAGTGTATCTCCTGCTTTAACTGTTTTAACATCAGTTAATATCTTTCCATTAACTCTATTAATTGAATATCCTTTATCCATTATTTGAAGTGGATTTAAGGAATTTAGTGTCGATTTATATAATTCAAATTGATGCTTCTTATTATTAATAATATTACTAATAAGCATATTTAATTTATTAATATCATTTAATAAATAATCCTTTTTATGATTTAAAATAACTAATGGATTTCTAGATTCAATTACTCTATCATAATTAGATAATCTCATCTTAGCCTCATTAAAGATATAATTAATTCTTTTAGTCATATTACGATCATAAAATAATATTTTATCCTTTAATACCTCAACACTTGGTGTTGCGATTTCAGCACCTGCAGTAGGTGTAGCCGCTCTTATATCGGCAACGAAATCAGCAATTGTAAAATCAATTTCATGTCCTACTGCTGAAATAATTGGAATATTACTATTATAAATAGCTTCGGCAACTATTCTTTCATTAAATGCCCATAAATCCTCAATAGAGCCACCACCACGGCCAACAATTAATACATCACACAAATTATCAATATTAGCCTTTTTAATCTGCATAACAATATTATTTTTGGCATCTTCACCCTGAACTATGGCAGGATATAATATTACACTACATAATGGATATCTTCTTTTAATTGTGTTAATTATATCTCTTATTGCCGCACCAGTAGGTGATGTAATAACTCCAATTATCTTTGGATACATTGGAATTGGCTTTTTATGAGCTGGGTCAAATAGACCTTCCTTTTCAAGCTCCTTCTTTAGCTTTTCAAAGGCAATATATAAATCACCTAATCCAGAAGTCTTTATTTCTTTTACATTTATCTGATATGAACCACTTGGCTCATATACAGTAACATTACCTCTAACAAATACCTTCATACCATCTTCAGGCTCAAAGGTAGCCCTAGATGCATATTGGGCAAACATCGTAGCTGATATTTGTGCTCCCTCATCCTTCAAAGTAAAATAAAAATGCCCACGAGAATTATGCTTAAAATTAGATATTTCTCCTTCAAGTAATACCTCTTCTAAGTTTCGGTCGTGGTCAAATTTATATTTTATGTATTTAGTTAGGGCTGTTACAGTTAAATAACGCTCTTCCATAAATTTCTCCTATTTTAAATTATTATAGATATTATCTAATAACTTATTATTAAAGCCTGTAGCCTTATGATCACCTTGGTCAGAAAATTGTTTAGTAATCTCTAATGCTTCATTAATAATAATTCTTTTATCAGTCTTTCCATCAATAAATTCAGCTGTAGCAAGTCTAATAATCGCTCTATCTACAATATTAAGACGGCTAAGTGAATAATTTTGTAAAGATGAAGAGATAACATTATCTATTTTTTCTTTATTTGATACAACCATATTTAAAAAGTTTTTAACATCATCTGTTAAAACATGCTGACCTACATCCTTAATAGCCTCTTCAACTGTTATACCATTTAAATCAGCACTATATAAAATTTGCATAGTTGCAATTCTTGCTTCTCTTCTTGTCATAATATACTCCAACAAATAAACTCAAATATATTCTAGCATAAAATATCATATTTTTAAAGTGCATTTATAAATAAATGAGCCAATAAATTTTGGCTCATCTATTATTTATTTTTTTCTTTTACAAATTTAATAAATTCATCATATGAAAGTGGCTTTGAATAATAATATCCTTGAATATTATCACAATCAAATCCTATAAATCTATTAGCTTGTTCTTCAGTTTCTACACCTTCGATAATTGTCTTTCTAGATAATGATTTAATTAAACCGAAAGTATTTTTTAATACTGCCTGCATCTGAATATTATCAGATGAATCAACTAATGATTTATCTATTTTAACTAAAGATATAGGAAGGATTGAGAATCTTTCAATATTAGAATATCCTGTACCATAATCATCTAGTGAGAAATTAATTCCATATTCTTTTAATTTTCTGATATTCTGTTCAGCTATTTCTTCATTTAATGAATCATAACTTTCAGTTATTTCAATATTAATCTTATCAGGACTAACCTTATATTTTTTCATCATTCCAATTATGTTGTCACATAATTTAGGATTGATACAATCTACAGTAGATAAATTAACCTCGATATATTCTAGGCCTAAAGCCTTGAATTCTTTAGACGCAATAAATTTACATACAGTTTCAAAAACGAAACTATCAATATCTACTACTCTACCTGATGTTTCTGCATAAGGTATAAATGATCCTGGTGAAATAAATCCATATTCCTTACTAACTAATCTAACAAGAGCCTCAGCACTACAATATTTATTACTTTTTACATTATATATAGGCTGATAATAAACTAAGAATTCATTATTCTTTAGACCATCATCGATAATCTTATCAATGTTGGCAACGATTTGATAATTCTTATCATCTTTTATTTCTCTAAATAAAATTACATCTTTATTAAATATAATTCTATTTCTTAGATTATTTATGAAAAATACTATATCTTGATAATCCTTAAAATCATGTAATAAATCTACAACTACTAATTGTGAATCAGGTGCGAATTTAGTTTTAGATTTCTTTAATACATTTATATCTTCATATAACTGATTAGCGATTTGAAGTGCCACCTCTTCAGATTTTAAGAATAATACAAATATACCATCATCAAGATAATATGGCTCTAATGATTTTTCTAAGACCTTATATCTCTTTTCAAAATCAGATATAACCATTCTAGTATAATTAATTGCAGCATCATATGAATATTGATTATATAATTCATAATAATTTTTAATTTTAATAATTACCATGAATGTATCTTCTTTGAAGATAGTAAATCTTTTTACTGTCTTAATAAAAGATTTTTTAGATGCTATTAAGAACTTATTACTGAAATATTCTTCTGGTCTTTCAATAGATATAGAAATTAATATCGCAGAGAATGCTGAGAACATCATTTCTACTAAGAAACCATTTACAAAACCTTGAATTAATAATGATATAACAGTTAAAGGGAATATAGCACAAATAGATAATAATTCTCTTCTTGTGAATAATTTTCTATATTTAATAATTATAATTAAGCTTAAAATGAAATATAAAATTGAATTTACATAGATAATAGCTATCATGCTATGTCTATGATAAACTAAATATTCTGATGTGCTTCCATCATAATTAATATAATTATATTCGAATATTAAATGTGTAAATGGATTAGATATAATAAATCCTAATACAATTAAAATAGGAATAGCTACTAAGAATATATATTTCTTTCTCTTTTTCAAAATAGGTCCTAATTCACAAAGTGATATAACATAGAATAAATATGACATTAATAACATATTTCTAAAGAAATGATATAGAGTAGTAATTATATCTAAAGCTTCAGCAGAAAAGAATTTAGGATAGCATGAAAGGGCATCAAAAACAGTTGCTACTATCAATACTGTAAGCATTACAATATAAGCCTTAGAGCTGCTACTTCTATATAATCTTTTTGAAAATATCGCTACTAATAATGTAACTGTAATTGCAATCGCGGCAATATCGAAATAAACAATTGACACCTCACTATCCTCCTTTTCTTAATAATTATTTTTTATTATAATTAGATTTTATAAATTCTATAAATTCTTCTTCCGGAATTGGCTTTGAGAAAAAGAAACCTTGAATATAATTACAATTATATTTTAAGAATTTTTCATATTCCTCTTTTGTCTCAATTCCTTCAATAAATGAGCTTCTATTTAAGCTATGAATCATATCAAATGTATTTTTCAATACATCCTTCATCTTATCATCATTAGATAATTTAACTAGGTCTCTATCTATCTTTACGAAATCAATTGGTGTTTTCGCAAATCTCTCAAGATTTGAATAACCTGTACCATAATCATCTAATATGAATTTAAATCCATTATCCTTTAAATCTTGAATATTTTTAAAATATTGTTTTTCATCACCTATTACATTTGTTTCTGTTATTTCAAATAAAATTAATGATGAATCAAAATTATATTTCTTCTTTAATTCTATTACTCTATCAACAAATCCAATTGTAGTGAAATCTACAGGTGATAAATTAATTGTTATTTGTTTTAAACCATAATCAGTTAAGCTATTAAAAGTAAAGAATTTCATAACTGTTTCTATAGCGTTTAAATCAACCATTGAAATATATCCTTTATTTTCAGAAAAATATATGAAATCATCTGGATATATTATTCCATATTTAGGATCATCAATTCTTGATAATGCTTCAGCTGTTGAAAATGTTCCATCAGCTACATTATAAATTGGTTGATAATATACCTTAAATCTATTAAATTTAATAGCTTCTTCTAATATTAGACCAATATTATATTTAATTAAGAATTCTTTATTATTTATGATATCTGAATAAATTGTTATACCTGGTATAAATACATGATGGAAATTATCTAAGAAATTAATTAAATCATTATAATTCTTAAAATCATTTTTCATATTAATTAAGCAGACACCAACTATAGCCTTATAATCAGTATTTTCATATCTAAAATTAATAATATCATTATATATTTCTTCGCATAAATCTCTAATACCTAATACATTATTAAATGTGATGGCAAATAAACCATCATCTAGATAATAAGATAAGTAATATTTAGTATGATTTTTATATTTCTTACCTAAGAATGAAGATAAATGAGTTAGATATTCTGTTGCTTTTTCATAACCCATCTTATGATACATATCAATAAAATTATTAATGTTTATTAAAACAATATCTAAATTATTTTTATAAATATATCCTCGTTTAATAGATATATCAAACTGATATGATGATAATAATTGAGTTCTTGAATCTAATAATAATTCAGGAGATTCAACATTTTGAACTATACCTAAAAGTGATAATGAAATAATTAATAATTCAACTAAATATCTTGGGAAGGCAAATACTAATACAACTGTTACTATGAATGCTGGAACAATCACAACTAATGTTAAAAATTGAGTAACAGATAATGTTTTTCTACTTCTTATTAAGTGGAATATTACATATACACAATATATTGCTTCTAGGATATATAAAAGAACAAATTCATTACCAAAAGCAAATTCAATATCTTTATTCTCATTAATTGTTAATGTATATAAAAATCCAGTAAAGAAATTCGTAATTATTAATAAAATCATTAATGCAATAGGTATTAAAAATATAATCATTAACAATTTAGTTTTTAAGATACTCATTATTGATCTTGTATAAACTAATATGTATACTGCATATCCAAATATCAATGAGAATCTGAAGACATAATATAGAGTATATAAAATATGTAAGATAACTAAATCTCCAGGTGTCGCTTCTGATTTTAGTGTAACACAAAATTTCAAATAATCTGCAGTAGCAACATCTAGGACGCATGCTACTATACCAATTATTAACAATGTTAAGAAAACTCTACTTGATGATGTTTTATTTAATTTTCTTAAAAAAATAGAAAGGATCATTAATGCAAATACTGCAATTGCAGCATAATCAAAATAATCAATATAATCTACTAATAAAAATATATTGAAATTCATAGCATCATCTCCTCTCTACCATTTTTTATAATTCTTTTATTAATTTAAATACAGAATCGAAATTATTTATTATTTCAGTTATTGTTATACATTCCACTTCTTTTTCATTTGCTAAAAGCTTTGCAGAGTAGCCTAAAATGAAAGATCCCAACTCTGCAATTTGGAATACATCAATATTTTTTAGATATGCTAAAAGTCCAGTTATTAAACCAGATAATGAATCTCCACTTCCAGCTTTGGCTAGTGCTGTATTACCTTCAGGTTGAATTATTATATTTTTACCATCAGTAATAATTGTTGAAGAGCTTTTTAAAACTAAAATAATATTGTATTCTTTTGCAAAATTTAATGAGATATTAAATATATCTTTTTTAATCTCATCTAAAGGAATATTTGTTAATCTTTCAAATTCTTTTAAATGTGGTGTTAATATAACCTCACATTTTTTATTTTTTAATATATCAATTCCATATTTAGAAATTGTATTTAATCCATCAGCATCTATTAATAATCTTTTATCAAAATTCTTTAATAAATAATCAATTGATTCATATAAATCATTTGAAATAGTCATTCCCATTCCTATAGAAATTGAATCACTTCTTCTAATTATTAAATCAAGGTCTTCTTTATTAAATTTAATATGACCATCTATTTCATCTAATTGATTCACAATGATTTCAGGATTAGATATTGCATAAATATTATAAACAGATTTAGGAACAAATAAATTTGTAAAGCCTACACCCATTTTAAATGAGGCTAAGGCATTATAGCTAATCTTTGAAGCACCAGGATAATTAATTGATGATGAAATTATTGATGCTTTACCATATGATCCTTTATTTGTATTTCTTAATCTATTAGGAAATATATTTTTAAAATCATTGATATCAACAATATTTATTAATTCATTTGTATCATGTATATCAATATCAACTAAATCTAGATTTGAATATGAATCCAAACCATCATTTAAAAATAGGCCGGTTTTGTGATATTTAACACTGATACATGAATCAGATTTAATAAATGCTTTATAAGATATTCCAGTTGTTGAATCTATTCCTGATGGAATATCTAACGAAACGATTTTAATATTTAAATTATTTAATTCATTTATAATAGATACATAATTATCATTTAAATCTCTATTTAATCCGATTCCAAAAATGCCATCGATTATTAAATCATAATCACCATCTATTTTTTTAACAATTTCACCATTGAATTTATTGAGATTTTTTAAAGAATTTTCATTTTTAATTTGATTTATTATATATGCAGATACTTTAACATTATTTTCTAGTAAAAATCTTCCAACTACTAATGCATCTCCAGCATTAGCTCCACTACCTAATACTAGCAATACATTTTTGGGACTATATCTTTTTAAAATTACATTAGCCATTTTAAATCCGGCTTGTTCCATCAAGTCATAAGATGGAACATTAATAGATGATTCTTCATCTATTTTTTTCATTAATTTCCCTGTTATAGCTTTCATATCGATAATCCTCTATAATATAATTATATATTATTTAATAATATAATACAAATGTTTATTATTTAAATAAATATTATATGTTATAATAAACTACGAGGTGATATTATGCTAGAATTAGATAAGAATAGAATTCCTAGTCATATTGCGATAATCCTTGATGGAAATGGTAGATGGGCAAAAGAAAGAGGAAAGCCTAGAATTTATGGACATAGACATGGTGCGTTTAATCTAAGAGATTTAGCTAAATATGCTAATTCTATTGGAATTAAATATATGACTGTATATTGTTTTTCTACTGAAAACTGGAAAAGACCAAATGATGAAGTTAATTTTTTAATGAATACTCCTGCTTGGTATATTAAAAGATTCTGGAAAACATTAGTAGAAAATTCTAATATTAAATATAAAATGATTGGAAGACGTGATAGACTTCCTAAAAAGTTATTAAACGCTATTGAGGATATGGAAAATTCTACTAAAGACCATACTGGTTTAGTTTTAACTCTTTGTATTGATTATGGTTCAAGAGATGAAATCACTACTGCTGTTAAAAATATTGCGAATGATGTTAAAAATGGAATAATAAATCCAGAAGATATTAATGAAGATCTAATTACTAATAATTTATTCACTAAAGATTACCCACCTCTAGATTTATTAATTAGAACTTCTGGTGAGTGTAGAATTTCTAATTTCTTATTATGGCAATTAGCATATTCAGAATTGTATTTTACAGATACATATTTCCCTGCCTTCACTCCTGAAAAATTAGAGGAGGCATTAATTCAATTTCAAAATAGAAATAGACGTTTTGGTGGATTAAAATGATTATATATAAGCTAGAGCCACAAGGCTTTTGTAAAGGTGTAGAAAACGCAATTAAATTAGCTAAAAAATCAATTGATGATCCAAATATTAAAAAACCTATTTATATGTTAGGGGCATTAATTCATAACCAACATATAATTAATGAATTAAAGAATTTAGGAATCATTATAATTGATGAAAAAAATAAAACAAGATTAGAATTATTAGATTTAATTGATGGTAATACTGGTACTGTTATAATAAGTGCACACGGTGCTTCTACTGAAGTTTTTAGCAAAGCTAAAAATATGGGATTTGACGTGTTGGATGCGACATGCCCATATGTTAGTGTAGTGCATAATAAAGTTAATAAATATTTATCACTAGGCTATGATATTATCTATATAGGAACAAAAAATCACCCTGAATGTGAGGGTGTTATTGGAAATAATAATATTAATTTAATAACTAATATTGATGATATTAAAGACCTTAATTTATCAAATGATAAAATATATGTAACAAATCAAACTACATTATCAATATATGAAATAGAAGATATTTATAATAAAATAAAAGAAAAATATCCTAATGCGATAATAGATGATAAGATTTGTATGGCAACAACTGAAAGACAAAAGGCTGTATATGAATCACCTAATGCTGATTTATGTATAATTATTGGTGATATTAGATCATCAAATACTAAAAAGCTTGAAGAGGTTGCAAGAAAAAAAGGATTAAATACATTATTAGTTGATTCATTAGATGACCTAAAAAATAAATTACCTAATAATATTAAATCAGTATCTATTACATCAGGTGCTTCTACTCCTGATTTCATTACAAATGAAATAATTGATTATTTAAAGAATAAGTGAGACTCATAAAAGTCTCACTTATTTTTCTTGTTATTCATTTTTACTTACTTGAATACTATCCGGATTGTTGAAAACTAAATAAAAGTTTAAAGTACATGTTTCAGTTACAGTAGCAAATCCACGACTAGTTGCCTCTATGCCATAACCTGTAAAATTACATGGAAAAACTATGTCTGAGTCTTCATCAATAAGCATTAGTTCTTGACCTTGAGTAAGACTAATTCCGTTACATGTATATCCTGTGTAATCTGAATTTACACTAAAATCATAACTACTTGAAATATCACCTGAAAGTTCCCTATCCTCATATGATAAATTAGAACCAACATATAGCTTAAACTCTCTTACACCATATACACTTACTTCAATACTTGTTGGATCAATAGAAGCTATGAACACAGTAATATATTTTGTTGTAGTCGCAACTCCGCATCCTGGCTCTGTTGGATCAACACCAAAACCATTAAACATTAAATTAGGAATTGTTTTTTCTTTCTCATCAACTAGTATAAGCATTTGACCTTCTACAATTTCAACACTATTAGATGTTATATATCCAGTATAATCAGAGTTTATATTTAAGTTTATATCTTGGGTGATTTTTCCGTTAATTTGACCACCATTATAAGACAAAGCCTTACCAACATATAATTTATATTGATGTTTATCAAGTGATTCAACATAATATAGTGTTACATATAAATTATTATTATCTCGATCTTGAATAAATACAATATCAAATATTCCATATTGATTTACTGTTATAGTCTTATCACTATTAATTGTGAAACCTTCAGTACTATAATATGAACTAAAATCTAATTCAAAATTAATTGCATTAATTGTAATAATGTCATTTGCCTTTAAAACAACATCTTTAGCTTCATATTTATAATCATAATCAGATGCATAAGCTGTAAATTGATTATAATCGCCTGAATTGACTTTATATTCCATTTTCTTCATTGGTATTTCATGACAATATAATCTAATATTTAAAATATTGTGATCAGCAAATCCAAAATGAATTTCATAGAATTTATTGTTTTGATTATCAATTATTCTTAATATACTATCGCCTGAAGTTTCTATATAAGCTCCATATTGTTTTATTAAGTCTATATAATTATTAAGCTCTGTTTCGGTCATTCCATATACATCTACAAATGGATAAACTTCATTATCTACATCTATTTCTCTGCTGAATCTATAATATACATTACTTCCATTAGGTTGAGGTAATTTAAATTTATTATTTAGCATTGTATCAACTTCTGTTGAATTCCATTCCTCAAATGGATTTTCATCAACCTTAAATTGAATATAATCCTTGTTAGTTGAATAAACATAATATGATCTAACTACCAATAGCTTATTATTGTTATCTATTCTTCCATACCAATTTCCATCAGAATTGATAATAATAAAACCCCATGCAGTTAATGTTTCTTTATAACGATTAAACTCGTCATAATCATAGTTACATATATTATATGTATAATTATTTTCTTTTATTATTTCTAACTCGTTTTGAGATTTAAATGGAGGGAATCCTAATGTTTCAATTACTGAAATATCAATATCTCCACCAGATGAAGATATATCAAATATAATATTATCTAGTGTTGTTTGAAGACCATTAATAGCTATTCTAATTGAGAAATTAGATGGGCTTCCATATGATGCATATAAATCGCCAATATAATCTTCTTTATTCATCATAGTTTCTGTATTATTATATCTTGCATAATATTCCAAATCATTAGGATTTACATCAATTGTAAAAGGTTCATTCTCATAATAATAACATACAACAGGTTTTATATTTCTTGTTGAACCAGCTTCTAACCATACTGTCTCATCATTAAATATATCTCTTACTTTTACATTTTTAACAATACTATTGTTACTACCAAAAACACTTGTTCCATCAACCATTACTTTTATACCACTTGGTTTACTTGAATCACTATGACTATGATCATCATCGTCAGAATCATCTTCATTTAAAATAATATCATAGATAATATCATCACCAAATGTTTTAGAGAATGCATTATAACAATCTTTTATTTTGTCATTTTCTTTTCCTTGTTTATCCATAAATGGTTTAGAGTTTACATCTGTTGTAGTTAAACCGTAATTATAGTATGCATTAGCAATTATTTGTTTCTTTTCATCAGTCATTTGAGTTATTTTTCTTAATGAATTATTCTTATACCATTTACATGTACTTACGTTGTATGTAATGCCTTCATTGATATAATCATCAAATGTTTGATGTGCTGAATCCTTAACTATCTTTTGATCAGTTTCAAAACAGAATTTTCTCCATTCTTCTATTTTGTTGTCTTTAACTTCAACATAATCATTTTCAACTACATAGCAGTTTCTTAGTGGATGATTTAATTCATCTTCATCTGTAATCATATCAAGTTTATAACTAGGTGTTTGATTGTTCATATCATAATCTAATTCAAAACCAACATACCATAAAACACTAATTCTTTCACTACCCTTAGTTAATGTAATATCAAATGATACATCAGCTTTAATTAAATCATTATCATCAATATTTATTTCAACACCTAATACAAAGCTATAATCATATTTGTATTCATCAGATTCTGATTTCTTTTCACCAGTTATAAAATCTGCATACATTGAATCTGTTATATCATAATAATATTTAGTACCAAATTCAAAATCTTTACCTGTTTTATCTAATATAGATTTTAAATATTGGAATTGAATCATTGGAGGTTCATTATATGATAGTTCATCAATTGCATCACCTTGGTTATCTCCTGGTGTATAAATATTTTCAATTGTGCTTAAAGCATCATCAGTATCTGCTAATAATAAAACATTGTCTTCATTTGAAATAAAAGCTTTTGAAGATTTTTTACTACTAGATGCACTTTTAAAACTCTTTTCTACTCCATTAAATGCAAATTTTACCTTTTCATATTTACTTTGTGGCAACTTTTTACCACATGAAGCTAATATGAAAATAGATATAAATGCTAAAAATAGAGCCACTACTCCCATTTTTATCTTTTTCATAGTCATCACCTACTGTATTTTATTTTTGTAACGCTCTTTATAATTACATTATACATTATTTTTTAAAAAATACAAAAAAAAAGGTTTCGCAACAGTATAATTAAAACCACAAAACTATATAAAACTTCTAATTTATGATATATTTATAATATATTAATAATTAGGAGTTTTTTTATTATGAAATATTATTCAGCTAAAACAGTAACTAAAATATTAGGTGTAACTGCTCAAACACTAAGAAATTGGGATAAAGAAGGAAAACTAAAACCATCGTATGTTAAATCAAATGGATATAGATATTATTCTGAAGATTCAATATTATCATACACCCAAGAAAGAAAAACAAAAAAAGATGTAAATGTTATAGGTTATGCTAGAGTATTTAGTAAAAAACAATCTGATGATTTAGAAAGACAAGTTAATAATTTAAAAGTATATTTAGATTCTAAATACAGTGATTATGAAATAATAACTGATATTGGTTCAGGTATTAATTATACAAAACCAGGATTAAAAAGATTGATAGAGAAAATAAATCGTAAGGAAGTAGATATAATTGTAGTCTTATATAAAGATAGACTACTACGCTTTGGTTTTGAACTTGTTGAATATTTCGCTGAACTCAATAATGTCAAAATTGAAATATTGGATAAAATAGATAAAAACCAAGATCAAGAATTAGTTGAAGATTTAGTTCGAATAATAACTGTATTTTCGTGTAAGATACAAGGTAAGAGAAAAACTAAAACTAAAGAGTTATTAAATGAATTTTCTCAAAAAATAGATAATATGTATAATAAAGAATAAAAAGAATAGATATTTTATCAAACCTATAAAACTGTATAAATAACTATAATTTTACCTCTTTTTATGGTATAATATAACTATAAAAGGAGGTATTATTTTTATGTATTGTTATAAGGTTATGATTCATCCAAATAATAAACAGACGACTAAAATAAGACGTACATTAAATAAATGTATTGAATGTAATAATATTGTTTATGATTATATTGATTCATTTATAAAAAATAAAGAAAAAATACCTTCATGTGGTGAAATTAGAAAATGGTTCACTACACAAAAGAAAATATATGATGATATTGCAATATCTAAAAGATTAAACATGACTAAAAAAGAAATGATAACTAATCATTTAGATATATTATTCTATGATGTATCTAATGATGCCTTAAAACAAGAAATAAAAGATACATATAACGCATTTATTAGATATTTTAATAAATTATCTAAATATCCTGTTAAGAAAAAATTTGATAATTATAAAAAATCATTTTATGTAGATCCATATAAAATAAAATTTAGTGATAAAAAGGTAAGACTAGAAAAAATAGCTAATAATCTAAAACAAAATAGACAAGTATTAAATTATATCAATTTAGCTGAAAAGGATAGAATACCTTCAAATGTAAAATATTATAATCCTAGAGTAGTATTAGAAGGTAATAGATTTTATATTGTGGTTGGTGTAGATGATGAACATTCACCTAAAAAGAAAATAACTACAACTGATAATATTATTGGAATAGATATGAATATTAAATCAGTAGTAACTTCTGATAATGGCGTATATAAATCTATTACATTACAAAAACAATATAAAAAAGCTCTTAAGAAAGAGAAAAGAGCTCAAAAGAAATTATCAAGAAAATATATAAAATCAAAAGAATTAAAGAAATCACTTAAAGAATCTAAAAACTATCAAAAACAAAGAAAGATAAAAAATAAATATACTAGAAGAATAAATAATTTAAAGGAAGCTCATATAGATTATGTAATAACATCTATAATTAATAAAAGACCTAAGATAATATGCGTGGAGGATTTAGATGTTAAGCAAATGCAAGAATCAGATAATAAATATTTGAGGAAAGGACTACACCAAAATCCTTTTGCTAAATTATTAAATAAGCTTACAGATAGATGCCAAAAAGTAGGAATAAATATTGTTAAGGCAGATAGATATTATTCTTCTAGTAAAATATGTAATGAATGTGGATATAAAAAGATAGATTTAAAATTAAGTGATAGAACATATATATGTCCAAATTGTGGACTAATAATAAATAGAGATTATAATGCAGCAATTAATTTAAAGAAATATGTGACAATAAATAGTTAATTAATATAATATACGTATACGTTCGTGCGGAATTAACGCCTTTGGAGAGTTAATACCAACTAAGAATAAAAACTTAGGGCTCGGAGAGAAAGGAATCAAACAAAAATTCTATAGTATTATAGAGTTTTATAGGTTTTGAAGAACGGCAAAAGCCTCTATTTTTATAATTTAAATGTATTTTTAATTAATTCTAATAATTCATCATCAGAAAAACCATATGCTTTATATACATCTTTTTTACTACCATGAGGAATAATTGTATCACAATTAAAGCTATGCTTATATATCTTAGATGAATAATTATTTTCTTCTTTATACTCTAATAATTTATCATATAAAGAACCTGAAGATATTATTTGTTCTACTACTAAAATATTTAAATTAGAATCAAATATTTCTTTTAATTTATTTTGATCACATGGCTTAATGCATTTAGCATCAACAACCATAATATCTAAATTATTGTTTTTAACTATCATGTCAATTCTTGATATATCTCCACCATAGCCTAAAACAATACCTTTTTTACCTTCATTTAATATTTCCCATGATAAATCTGTCATGTATTCATAATCTAGTGCTTCTCTAGCTTCAGATAGTTTAGGATATCTAATAACAATTGGATGATTTACAGTAAATGAATAATTAAATAATCCTATTGCTTCTTGAATAGATCTTGGCATTGTAACTATGATATTTGGCATAGACATAAACATTGATACATCATATAAGCCTTGATGAGTTTCACCATCTTCTCCTACTATACCAGCTCTATCAATACCAATTATTACTTTTAAATCTTGTCTTGCGATATCATTTAAAATTTCATCATAAGCTCTTTGAGAGAATGTTGAATACATTAATAAAACAACTTGTTTATTATGAATTGCGATACCTGCAGACATTACAGCAGCATGTTCTTCTGCAATACCTACATCAATGAAATCAGATTCATATTTTTCAGCAAATTCTTTTAGGTATGCACCATTTTTCATTGCAGGTGTAATAACAAAGAATTGTTCTTTTTCTCTTTTATTGACTAAATAATTAGCAACTGCTTCACTATAGCTAATTTTAGCTGGGTCAATATTAATTTCTTTTCCAGTAGCTAAATCAAATGGACCAACACCATGGTATGATCCTTCAGTATCATTTTCTGATGGAGCGTATCCTTTACCTTTTTCTGTTAATAAATGAAGTACTACAGGGTCTTTATTTTTCTTAACTCTTTCAAATAATCTTATAATACTCTTTAATTTATTACCATAATAAGGACCATAATAATCAAATCCTAAATCTTCAAACATATTATCCTGTTGAATTAGGCCTTTAAAGCTCTTTTTGATTTGATGACCTAATCTTATTAGTGGATTAGGTAAAATCTTTTGGAAACCTGATTTTAGGCCTCTAATGAACTTTGTACTACGAAGACGAAGGAATGTTTTTGTTAGGGCACCTACAGATTTAGAAATACCCATCTTATTATCATTAAAAATAATGATAGGACATCTATTTTTAATTTGCCCAATATAATTAAGTCCTTCGAAAGCTACACCATTAGATATTGAGGCGTCACCTATAACAACAACTGGTCTTTTTGATTCATCTGATATCATTAATCCAGCGGCAGCTGAAATTGATGTTGATGAATGACCTGATTCCCAAATATCATATTTAGATTCACTTCTTTTTATATATCCAGATAAACCATTAAATTGTCTTAATGTTTTAAATTCTTTAGCTCTTCCTGTTAATATCTTATGTACATATGATTGATGACCTACATCAAACAAGAATTCATCAGTATTACAATCAAATACATAATACATTGCGACAGTTATTTCTACGACTCCTAAATTTGAAGAAAGGTGTCCACCAGTAACAGAAATATTTTTAATTAAAAAATCTCTAATTTGATCACATAGTTCATATAATTCTTTCATTGATAAATCTTTTATAAACGATGGATCTTTTATAGATTCTAAATCAATCATTGTTAATGGCCCCCTTTCTTTTAAAAATGTCATTTTTGTATATAAATAATTATATTATTTAATATGTATAAAATCAACAATAAAGAAAAAATGCTTTGCGCATTTATTAAACTTGAAATGCGCAATTTTTGCGCTTTTTAAAATTTATATTGCGCAAATTATTTATAATAAAATAGCCGTCGAAACGGCTATTAATTATTCCATCCATGAAGGATCAGAAGGATTCTTTTGGAACTTTAATACTTTCTGAATATCTTCTTTGCTGATGTAGTTTTGTTCAGCAGCTACTTGAACTAAAGTTTCAAAATTTGAGATTGAATGATTTTCACAATTTGCAGCTTCTAATCTTTCAATTCCCTTCTTTAATCCATATGTAAAGATTGAAACGATACCTAATACATTAGCACCAGCTTCTCTTAATACTTCTACAACCTCTAGTGATGAACCAGCAGTTGAAATTAGATCCTCAACTACTACTACCTTCTTACCAGCAGGAACAACACCTTCGATTTGGTTTCCTCTACCATGATCTTTTGCTCCACCTCTAACATATCCCATAGGTAAGCCTAAAATTTCAGCTACCATTGCAGCATGAGCGATACCTGCAGTTGAAGTACCTTCGATTACTTCAACATCTGGATAATATTTTTGAATAGTTTGAGCTAAACCATTTTCAACACATTTTCTTACTTCTGGGTAAGATAATGTTAATCTATTATCACAATAGATTGGTGATTTAATACCAGATGCCCAAGTGAATGGATCATTTGGCTTTAAAAATACTGCTTGAATTTTAAGTAGGTTCTTTGCAACCTCTACTGCTAAATCTTTCTCTTCCATTTTAACAAAACTCCTTTACACATTGTTTATATGCAGCAACTGGATCTGCTGCCTTTGTAATACTTCTACCAACTACGATATAAGATGCACCTAGCTCCTTAGCATAAGCTGGTGTAGCTACTCTCTTTTGGTCATCCTTTGAATCACCTGCAAGTCTAATACCAGGTGTAACTGACATAAAGCCGATTTCTTTAATGATTGAAGCTTCAAGTGCACTACATACAACACCATCTAAGCCTGCTTCCTTAGCATTTAAGGCATATTTTCTTACGATGTCTGCTGATGTTTTTGTGTTGTCTATTAATAATTCATTATGTAAGACTTCATCATTAATAGATGTTAATACTGTTACTGCGATTAATTTTGTTTTCTTACCAGATTCAGTCATATTTAGACCTTCTCTAGCAGCCTTCATCATTTCAATACCACCTTCTGCATGAACATTAGTGATATCTACTCCTAATGAGCCTAGCTTTTCCATTGCAGCCTTAACTGTGTTTGGAATATCATGAGCTTTTAAATCTAAGAAAATTCTAAATCCTTGTTTCTTAAGCTCTCTTACTAGCTCTGGACCTTCCTTAAAATACATTTCCATACCTACCTTTAAATATGGATTCATTCCCTTAAAAGGCTTTAAGAATTCAAATAATTCTTCTTTTGATTTAAAATCACAAGCAATAATTACATCTCTTTCCATTATTTACACCTTCCTATTATATCTTCTAGTTTTTCTATATTATATTCCTTCATTACTGAAGGTAAATCATCAATTATCTTTTTACAAGCTAATGGGTCAATAAGGTTTTGAGCACCAACCATAACTAGGCTAGCTCCTGCATACATCATTTCTATTACATCATATGCATTAGAAATACCACCCATTCCAATAACTGGAATAGCTACTGCATGAGAAACCTCATATACCATTCTTAATGCGACAGGGAAAATACCTGGGCCTGAATAGCCACCCTTCTTAACATAAATAATTGGTTGTCCAGTTTTTAGATTAATTCTCATACCAACTAATGTATTAATTAATGATATTGCATCAGCACCTGCTGCTTCAACTGCCTTAGCCATTTCTACAATATCAGTTACATTTGGTGATAGCTTAACAATAATAGGCTTCTTAGCTACCTTTTTAACTTCAGCAACTAGGTTTTTAGCTACATCTGGTGATACACCAAATGCCATACCTCCACCAGTAACATTAGGGCATGATATATTTAATTCAATTGCGAATACCTTATCACAATCATTAAATTTCTTTACTGTTTCAACATAGTCAGTTACACTATGTCCACCTACATTGGCAATAACCTGATCATTATATACCTTATCTAGCTTAACTAGCTCTTCAGATATTACTTTATCAACACCAGGATTTTGAAGACCAATTGAATTAATTAATCCAGCAGGGCATTCAGCTATTCTTGGAAGTGGATTACCATATCTTGGAAGTAAGGTTGTACCCTTACAAGAAATACTACCTAAAATATTAATATCATAATAATCAGAGAATTCATAACCGAATCCAAAGCATCCTGAGGCAGGAATTATAGGATTTTTAAATTCCTTATTTAAAAACTTAACCTTTAAGTCAGCCATTAAAATTTCACCTCGCTTGCCATAAATACTGGTCCTTCCTTACATACTCTTTTAGGACCTGATGTAGTTTCAATTGAGCATCCCATACATGCTCCAAAGCCACATCCCATTCTAGCTTCAAGTGAAACCTCACCATTCTTAAAATCTAATGATAAGAATTTAAGCATTACCTGTGGACCACATGCATAATAATAATCATAATCAACATTTAATGATTTTAAATAATTAACTACATTACCCTTATATCCTAAAGATCCATCATCTGTACAAATCTTTATATCTGCATATTCTTTAATTAAATCAGTCATAACAATATCATCTTTAGATCTTGCACCATAGATGAATGTTGGCTTAATACCTAATTTATTGAAGCCTTTTGCTAAACCAATTAGTGGGGCAACACCAATTCCTCCAGCAATTAATAATGGCTTTTTAGCCTTAGTAATGTCAAAGCCATTACCAAGTCCAACTAATACATCTAGCTTTAAGCCAGGCTTATAGGAAGACATATCCTTTGTACCATGGCCTAAAACTTTATATAAAATGTCTACATATCCATCACCAAAATCCATGACAGATATTGGTCTTCTAAGATAGTAGCCATCTAGCTTTATTTCGATGAATTCATCATAATTTTTAATTGCTTTAGTATCACCAGTTAATCTCATTTGATAGATATCCTGGCCTACCTTATTGTTATATGCTACTTCTAGAATAACATTTTCCATTTTTTACTCCTTATCTATTACAGAAATACCCATTGTGATTTCTTCTAATACATCTAGTAATACTTTAACAGTATCTAGACATGTAAATACTGTAACATTATTATCAATTGCTGTTCTTCTTATAATCTTACCATCAATATTTTGGTTTACACCCTCAGTTGATGTGTTGATTACATAAGTTACATATCCTTTTCTAATTGAATCAAGGATTTCCTCTGAGCCTTCTGAAATCTTCTTTTTAGCTCTTGTCTTAATACCATTTTTCTTTAAGAACTTAGCTGTTCCTGATGTAGCTTCAATATTAAATCCTAACTTATAGAATCTCTTAATTAGAGGTAAGGCAGCTTCCTTATCAGCATCAGCGATTGTTGCAAATACTGTACCATAATTAGATACTCTTGTGTTTGAAGCCTTTAATGATTTATATAAAGCTCTATTTAATGAATAATCATAACCGATTGCTTCACCAGTTGATTTCATTTCTGGTGATAATACAACATCTAGACCAGTTAATTTTGTAAATGAGAATGTTGGAGTCTTTACATACCATCTCTTACGAGGCTTACCAAGTCCTGCTTATCCTAAATCCTTTAGCTTAGCACCAAGCATTACCTTTGTTGCAATATTTGCGATTGGTGTATCAGTTGATTTAGCTAAGAATGGTACAGTTCTTGAAGATCTTGGGTTAACTTCAATGATTGATACATTATCTTGCTTATCAACAATGAATTGAATATTGAATAAGCCCTTCATCTTTAATTTAATACCGATTCTATTTGTATAATCAATAATAGTCTTTTTAGCATTTTCAGATAGTGAATATGGAGGATAAACACTCATTGAGTCTCCTGAGTGAACACCAGTACGCTCAATATGCTCCATGATACCTGGGATGAATACATCCTCACCATCACAGATTGCATCTACCTCGCACTCTTGTCCAAATACATATTTATCAACTAAGATTGGGTGCTCATTATCAAATGCTACTGCTTCCTTAACCTTTGATACTAATACCTTCTCATCATATACAATGTGCATCATACGACCACCAAGTACGAATGAAGGTCTAACTAATACAGGGTATCCAATTTCATTTGCAGCCTTAACAGCTTCTTCAACTGAGAATACTCCATATCCTTTTGGCATAGGAATACCAATTTCATTCATTGCTTCT
>JAEEGL013886429.1_pt1 | contig 42688 bp, 44 predicted proteins | sample 9134231 | NCBI WGS metagenome assembly JAEEGL01 (sample SAMN16246548, study PRJNA631951) | gut metagenome | biome: gut microbiome; feature: rumen; material: fiber-attached | host: Bos | place: Iran: Karaj | collected 2018-10 | reverse complement strand
CCGATGAGCGTGCTTTTGAGCCAGAAAGGTTGGGATTGCACGGTTACGTTGTGTCACAGCCGCACAAAAAATCTTGAACAAGTGTGTGCTTCAGCCGACATTTTGATAGCCGCACTTGGTACGCCGGGCTTCGTGAAAGCGAATATGGTGAAGGAAGGCGCCGTAGTAATCGACGTGGGAACCACACGCGTTCCTGCTCCCGAAATTCCACGTGGCTGGCGCTTGAAAGGCGACGTGCTGTTCGACGAGGTTGCCCCGAAATGCAGCTACATCACTCCTGTTCCCGGCGGCGTGGGTCCAATGACCATCTGCTCGTTGATGATTAACACTCTACAAGCGGCAAAGGGAAAGAAGGCGTAGAATTCCTATTTATCCATCCCTTGCCGTGCGAGCATATATTCACGGAGTGAGTATGTGTCAACGTCTTTCCAGCGAAGTTCAAGCTCGTCGCAGAATTCTTTCTGATTGTTTTGCAATGCTGCTTGATAAATGCGTAACACGATTCGCATATTGTCAATCTTGTCATTGTAAACTTGGTTGTAGAACTCTTGCTGGCCCTCCAACGAATTATACCACTCAATTTCGTCAATCAGATTTTCAGCATAAATGCGAAGTTCGCGGTTTCCTGCCTCATAATCTTTGGCAAGATAATATGCGTATGCTGTCGTAATGATTGATTCGTCGCTGTAGGTGAACTGCCAGTCAGGCATAATCTCACAAAGTTTGTTGAGAACTTGTTTTGCCGAGTCAACCTTGTGTTCTGCAATGAGTTCGAACGCAAGCGAGTTGAACATCTGGCGAATGCCAATCACTCGTGTCGTTCGTTCGTGGAAATGATCCATATACACGCCTTTCTCGCCCATGCTCTTCCATTGATATACGTTCATCAACTTGTCGTACAACACGTCGGTGTCGATGTACGGAACACGTGGATCGTCGTTCTTGATAGGTACGAATTTGAATGCGAAACCATCGTAGCGCAAATAATTCTCCAATCCTACGTCTTCGGCCGACGACTGGCTTGTGAAATACAACGGACGATCCCATTTCCAACCATCAAGGCAGTCGTAGATTACCAATTTGTTCTTGTAAATGTTGTTGTCCTTCAATGAGAAACGAATCTCGTCCTCAATCATGGCAGAATCTTGTGCCGAAACGGCATTGTTTTCAAGGGCAAGTTTCTTATCAACATTGAATTTTAACATTTTTGACGGGAAGAAATTGTATTTGTCGCCGTAATAGTCAATTTTCATATTGTCATCGCGAACAACTTCCATTGCCTCGTGAATGTCCACATAGTTTTCTTTCACCTTGTCGAACACACGGACTGGAACCATATCACGGATTCCTTTGCCCACTTGTTCCTCGGTCAATTTCATTGGTAGCGGAGCCGATTCGTATGCACGATGCTTCATTTGCTGAGCATACCAGTCGGTTGCCAACAACGGGGTACAAAGCACACGCACGTCGGTACGCACGCCTTCAACCTCCTGAATGTACCAAAGCGGGAAGGTATCGTTGTCGCCCGCCGTCACTATGAGCGAATTCGGGTCGCAACTTTGCAGGTAGTTGTAGGCAAAGTCGTGTGCCGTCCATCGGCCAGAACGGTCATGGTCGTCCCAGTTCTGCGTAGCCAAAAGGACAGGAGCGGGGATAGTGAGCAAAAGTGCCACTAAAATTCCTGCCACCGTGCCAGCTTTGGCATATTTCTTCAGCGCTTCTTTCACCACGTCGAAAATAGCCAACACACTCAAGCCAATCCATATACAATATGCATAGAACGATCCTGCGTATGCGTAGTCACGCTCTCTCGGCTCGTATGGTTTCTGATTCAGATAAACGATGATTGCCAAACCGGTCATAAAGAATAGCAGAATGATGACAAAGCAATCGGCGTTGCGTTTCGACATGTGATAGATGAATCCAATCAAACCAAGGATGAACGGAAGCATATAGTAAACGTTTCTCGAAGGAGCGTTTTTCGCCTTTTCGGAAATGTACGTCTGGTCGCCAACCAAATGCTTGTCGATGGCGTTGATACCCGTTATCCAGTTACCGTTCTGGATTCCTCCGTGTCCTTGAATGTCGTTCTGACGGCCACAGAAGTTCCACATAAAGTAACGCATATACATGTGACCAATCTGGTATGAGAAGAAATAACTGAGATTTTGCCCGAACGTAGGAACATTGTATGTCTTGTTCTCTCTTTCGTAGCGAACCTTACGGGTGTTCACCCCGTCCTTTATTCCTGCCCAGTCCTTGTAACCACGAACGTGGTGGGCTTCTCTACTATACATACGTGGGAAAATCGTGCACATATCGGGATTCCATACGTATTCTATGCCGTTGCTCACTTTCTCGTATTTTCCGTTGCGAGGAGTGTATGTCCATTTTTCCTTTATCTCGGCACTACCGTCGGGATTCCATTTTGGCGAAGCGTTGTAATATGGACCGTACAAAATCGGCGTAGAGCCATATTGCTCGCGGTTCAGATACGAAAGCAACGAGAATGCGTCTTTCGGAGCATTTTCGTTCATTGGCGTGTCGGCATTTGAACGAATGATAATCATAGCATACGACGAATATCCTATCATAATCACCATCAATACGTTAACTATGGTATTCATAACGTATTTGTTCTTGTCAACAATGTAATATAATCCGCCAATGATTCCTGCGTAGATAAGTATCCAAACGAAAACGCTGTCGGTTAGCGTTGGAATGCCCAGAAGCATTGCTATGAAGGTTACGATACCGATTTTCCACCATTTGTTGATGTTGTCGAGTTTGGTAATGATGATTCCAGCCACAAATGCCAGCGTGAGAACAATCAACCACGTAATCAATCCCGACTGATACGGCATACCAAGCGTGTTCACGCAGAATAACTCAAACGACGACGCAACGTCCACCGAGCCGGCGATGATTCCCCACATCATGAATGCTATCAGTACAAACGAAAGCAGACCTGTAATGATGATGCCTTTTACCGTAGGTTTGTATTTCTTGAAATAATACACAAACACGATTGACGTGATGGTAAGCAAGTTCAGCAAGTGAACGCCTATGGAAAGCCCCATGATATAGGCAATCAGGATTATCCAGCGGTCACTGCCCGGTTCGTCGAAATGGTCTTCCCATTTCAAAATTGCCCAGAATACCACTGCCGTAAGCAACGACGACATTCCATATACTTCGCCTTCAACAGCCGAGAACCAAAATGTGTCGGTGAATGTGTATGCTCCTGCACCAATAAGACCAGTGCTGATAATCACAATAATGTTGGAAAGTGACAATTCCGAACTTGCGAAGAATTTCTTTGCCAAGTGCGTGATTGTCCAGAACAAGAACATAATCGTGGCACCACTACACAATGCAGTCATTGTGTTCACGCACGCCGCAACTTGTTCGGGAGTCGATGCGAATAGAGCGAAAAATCTACCTAAAAGCAAGAAGAACGGTGCCCCGGGCGGGTGACCGATTTCCAATTTTCCTGCCGTGGCAATAAACTCGCCACAATCCCAGAGACTTACCGTCGGCTCAATCGTCAACAAATACACTATTGACGCACCGATAAACGAGATAAACCCGAAGAGGTTATTGAAAAGACTATATTTTTTCTCCATGAATTAAAATTTTTGCAAAGATATAATTTTAACGTGAGTTCGATGAATTTTTACAAAGATAAATGAGAAGAAAAAAGGGAAAGAGAATGTTACACGAAATAATGCAAACTAACATTTTAATCTTAATTGTGCTTTATTGAATCATTTTCATCAGTAATTTCTGCTGCTTTGGGCAATTGAGACATTTGTTCTATCAGTTCGTTACTTTTCTGTTGGATATAAGGACGTATTTTCTGCCACATTATAAGTTCTTCACGTTCCGAGGGAAGAGCCCATAATTCTTTCATCGGAATCCATACATCAGTGGTATGTCGTTGAAGTAATATCATGAATCTTTTTTTTGCTTCTTCTTCTGTTTTAATTTGACCATTTTTTATGCTGTCAATCAATGGATTGTAAAAATCGTCAACAATTTTTTGTGTTGCTTGCCAGTCAATCTTTTTTTTGTTTTTTCTTACTTTACGTATGGTATCTTTTACCTGTGTGGAAATATTATTTTGAGAAATAGTATCATTTGTGACGGCTGAAATAGTGGCAGTATCGGCTATCACGGATTTTTTTTCTGGTGATGTTTTTTGCATAAACATAATTGCCACTATAATCAGTGAAAAACAAATGAAGAGCAAAACCAACAAAAATCTTCGTCTGGGTATAGCCCTAATTTCTTGTTGTATGGCAAGGACAGAACTATAGCGGCGTTCTCTGTCGGCTCGTAAACATTTTCTTGCTATTTTTTTGTATGCCCATGGCAGTTTCAGTTCCGAAAGAATAACTCCCAATGAAAAAATATCGGCACGACAGTCAACCGTTTCAGGTGCGCTAAGTTGTTCAGGAGCAATGTATTTCAGTGTTCCCGAAGGCAGTTTCAGCGAAGAATAATAGTCGGCGTCGGAAAGACCGAAGTCAATGATTTTCACATTGCTGCCATTGGTTGTTATGAGTATGTTGTCGGGTTTCAAATCACGGTGAACGATTTGCTTTGAATGAATGTATGCGAGAGCGTTGAGCACCTCGTTTACAATTTTGACAAAAGTTTTTGGTGGACGATACTGTTTCTGGTATTCAGAAAGTGTGATGCCGTCAATATATTCAAGCACTATCACGTCGCCAACTATTTCGTCGCGTTCAATTGCTATGGTGCGGACAATGTTGGGGTGGTCGAGTTGAACGGTCAGTTCAAATTCTTTTGCCAAGAGGTCTTGGTATTGTGATTTGGTCGCATATTTGGGCTGTAATCCTTTCAGGAAATACCATTTCCCGTATCGTTGTGCCTTATATGTTACATTAAACCCTTTTTCTCCCAATTTCGTAATATTGGAGAAATGTTCGTTGTACATCGACGAAAACGCCGATGTGAATATGCCCGAAGAATCGTTGTCGGTTGTAATTTCCATTTCATGACAAATATAAAAAAACTTGGACATTATTAAAAAAGGAGAATAATCATGTCGAAACAGAGATGTTGCTAAAAAAGGACTAACAAGATTTTGAGTTTCGAACTTTTTTTTCGTTTTTTTGTAAAAAAATGACAAAGAAAAATTCATCGGTTATATTCGCACTCCGTGCGGAAATGGAGCAGGTTCTCGGGCGAAAGCTGAAAACCCCGAACGACTTTATGTTTTGCGTTGGAGCGATATGGGAAAAATTGCATCAAAACCTTAGTCCCACAACGCTTAAACGACTTTGGGGCTACATTGACGGAGCTGATACGACTCGTCTTTCCACACTCAACATCTTGAGTCAATTTTTAGGATATTCCGACTGGGACAATTATCTTGCCTGCTTGGAGCAAAAATCGGAGTCACAAAGTGGCATTTTGCAACAACCTCAAATAGCGACTTCTGATTTGCAGAAAGGGACACAAATAGAGATTCAGTGGCAACCTAATCGCCGTTGTGTGTTGGAATATTTGGGAGAGAATTCGTTTGTCGTTCTTGAATCGGAACATTCCAAATTGCAGAAAGGCAATACCTTTGAGTGTCTTTCGTTCTACCTACATCAACCATTGTATATAGACAATCTTATTCAAGACAATAATCCACCTGTATCATTTGTCGTTGGGAAACGTGACGGACTAACGGTGGTGAGAAAAGTGGAATAGAAGAAGTATTCTATTCTTTCCTCTTTGATGTTTCCTTTTCTTGAATCATTCTTGTAAGTTCATTCAGTTCTGCCTGAAGTTCGTTAAGTTGTTGTTTAATGTCATCGTTATTATCGCTAACCATAGCATCAACGAAGATTGAGTTTAGCAAGGACATTCCTATGATACAACCCAATATCAACAAACCACAAAAATAGATTCTTACAATATGCCCCCAATTTTCTCCCATAGCGGCACTAATTGTATCGGGAATCTCGTTCCATCCTTCGCCTGTAAACAAACGAAATGTAGAATAAATGGAATGAAGTGGCGTGTCAAAATATTCAGGTGCTAACTCTCCAAAAAGATTACAACTGACAAGTCCGAAAATAAATGTGAGAATTACCATTCCAATCATTATTGCGTAGGATTCTTTCAGTGCAAGCCAAAAGTTTTTCGCTATTTGCGAAAAATTTGGGAAAACATGAATCAACCTAAACAATCTGAATACCCGTAGTAGTCGCAGTATTAGTAAAAAATCCGTGTCTATAAATTCTCGGGGTAAAAACAATGTCATTATGGATGGCATAGAAAGTAATGTTAATGTTCCATCCATTTTGTTCCAATTGTTACTCCAATATCCCCTAAATCCGTATTCTATATGTTTCACAATCATTTCTATGATAAAAATGAATGTGCAGCTTATATCTACAATATTTATAATTAACGAATTGTATTTAGATTCTTGAAGAAAAATTACAATTGAGTTAACAAGGATGATAAGAAGTATCAACTTCTCATTCAGAAGAAGATTTTTCAGTTTATGCATATTCTTATTAGTTGTGCAATTGCGGCAGGAAGAAAAAAGAATTGTAGCCCATATCCCAACGATGTCGTAATTCTGTTCCCTGCCAAATCAACCTTGCTTTTTCGCCAAAACCAATTAGGTGGAACGGTACTCAACCACCCCTTTAATCCAAGTATTATTCCGCCAATAAAAAAAACGCCACCAAGTATAAGCATCGCTATAAAACCATATTCATCAGTCTCGTCGGAAACAAAGTAATACAAGCCAACGAAAAATACGATGGGGGAAAGGATTCTCCATATCCACAAAAAAGTTGGCATTATTTTTTCTCTCGTTTCAAACTCTCTTTTGCCGATTCTATTTGGCGTTTATACGATTCTATATTTCTGTCATGCTTCGCAGCATGGTCGATTTTTGCCTTTCGATACGATGCCTTATTCGAAGGAGTACTTGCCCCTTTAATCATTCGTGCATAATATTCGTTGTCTTTCTTTTTTGCATCTTTTTCCTTCTGCATTGAAGCACGAAGGTCAATGATTTTTTTACGATAATATTCTTTGCTCATACCTCTAATATTTAATTATTTTTACTCCTTTGGGAACATTCAAGTAACAATTTTTGTTGAGTGTATCAGGAATTTTCACAGTTTTCAATTTTTTATATAACATTAATATCTCAAGTGTTTGCAAAAAATCTACTTTATACTTTTTCCCTCCTTTAGTAATATAGCGAGGAAAAACTATCGTAGTGGCCAACTTTCCTTCATCTCTATCCTTTAAAGTATTGATGTCACAAGTACTAAAAGAATATATTCCTGCACAACCATTAGCATAAGTTGTGTAAACCGAGATATCTTTATCTGTTAAAATAATTTCTTTCTCTTGCGATGTAGTTGTATCTTTTACTATAGGTTTAGCAGTTGTTTTCTTTGTGGCTGTTTTTGTAGTCGTTGACTTTTTTGCCACAGTTTTCGCAGTTGTCTTCTTTGCCATAATTTATATTTTTACAATACAATAATGAAATGTAACATCTTCGTATTCACTTTCGTGCCACTCGATGCTATATTCCTTTTCTACTTCAAAATTTTTGTGGGTTCTTGCACAAGTACTGTTACTATCTTTCCAATGTTTTTGTTTCCCGTGAACACCTGCATTCATATTAAACGCTTTGTTATTTGATGTTTCCCGGCTTGGGTTGAGGTACATGGAGTCATTAGTAACAAAAACTGCCAAACCATTCTTTACCGCATCAAAACGTTTTCTGACCAATTCTACCCGACGAACGTCTTTCCAAAAATCGTACATGCCCAAATCTTGTGCGCCTTGATTTTTTAGGACTTCAATGTTTGCTATTTTTTCTCCAAAACGCAATAAAGTTTTCGTCACTCTTTTGGTCTTGTATTTGAGTTCAACTGGCACATATTCCTTGTTTTTGCGAACCAATACGTCTATTTTGAGTTCATTGTCCCAAATATAATTTTCCAATTCCTTTTGGGGAACGTAATATTCTACATCAACATCGTCATAGTTGCCTGTTGCTCTTAAATAAATGGCCAAATGCATCTGAAAGTCACGTTCATTGAACAGCAGCTCTTTGTTTTTGACAAGAAAGAGCGAAATGTCTTGATAGACAGTCTGAATGAGGGGCATTGCCATGTGCAATTATTTTTTCAATGCATCAATCAATTTGTTCCCAAATTGTCTTGTGGTCCATTCTTGATCATATTGAAAACCGATTCCTTCTGCAATTTCGCGCAAAGCACCTTTGATATTGTCATATGTACGATAGGTTTCAATGCCTCCATCTTCTTTCACTTTAATCACATAGTCACCGATGGTTGTCAACTTTCCGTCACCATATTCTTTGCAGAGTTTACTGCCAAAAGTTCGAGTATTCCAATTTGCGTCGTATTCAAAGCCACAACTTTCGGAAGCCTCACGTAATGATGCCTTAACATTGTCGAAATAGCGAGCAACATAAATACTGCCGTTATCTTCAACACTTAAAAAATACTCTCCTGAAAATGCTGTCTTTTTTGCCATAGTTCTTATAATTTAAGTTTATAACTAAAATTCTTGTTTAAGGGGATAATTGATGCAAGCATTAACTATCCCCCAAAAATGCTACTTTCCCGCTTGAGCAAGAGTTACATCGTCTTTTGCCAAAGCTGTATCATTTGCATTTGCTACTTGGACTCCTATCCCCCACATTTCGGCAAATTTCTTCTCGAAATTTCCAACTTGCATATTGCCTTTAACCGCAAGTTCGCCACCTTTTGCTCCCTCAGCACGAATTGATGCTAAAGTCGCATCGTCATTGGCATACCGTCCTTTGCAACTTACGTTTTGATATACACGTAAAGATGCTCCAAAAGCCTTTTTGAAATCATTTTTTAATGATTTCACCTTCATTTTTCCACTTACTGAAATTTCTGCCATAATGAATAAATTTTAAAAATTAATAATGAGTTATTTGAATAGTCTTTTTATCTTGTTTTTTAAACTATTTTTTGCCTTGCGAGCTTCTGCCATGCGAGCAGCGGCTGCCTTTCCTTCTTTTGTACGTTGATCCAAATGTCCGTCGGAACGACGAGCTGATTTTTTAATTTTTGGTTTCGACGAGGCTTTCTTTTGTGCAGCACGTGCTTTTTTTGCACGTTCCACCATTTCTTTATATTCCTTCGTTCTTTTATCAACTTTTCCTGATGCTGTTTTTTGTATTGCCATAATTCAAAAGATTTTAGGTTATTCTTCTATGATTAAATCTTCTTCCTCCTCAACGAATTCGTCAAGAATAGTACTTGCTGTTTCCTCGTCTACACCCAAGAACTCTGCAAACGCAAAGAAATTTTCGACTTCGGTGGTTGCAAGAAATGCATCAGCACACATAAGTTGCAGACAAAGTGTCAAAACGCCTTCTTTTTCTTCAGCATCAACTTGCTTTGCTGCATTTTCAAGATACGAGGACAATTCGTCTTCCGACATTTTTTCTGTTTCCTTTATTGCGTCATTCAAATCGAATGTTAAGGTTTTTGCACCCAATTCTTCGCTGACTTCGGCAACAAATTCTTTTTCAAACTCATCATATTCTCCGTCAGCCCATACGGCTGCTGCAAGAAATGATGACAGCACTTTTGATTTTGTTTTCATATTTACTAATTTTTTAGGATTATTCAATTACAATAAACTCAGTTCTTCTATTCACATTTGACTCTGGATTTGAAGCATCTTTTAACTCGCTGCTACCTTTCCCTTCCCATTGTAGTCTATTCTCTGAAATACCTTGTAGAATCAAAAAGTCAACAGCCGCTTTTGCACGATTTTCCGAAAGTTTTTGATTGAAATTTGCATCACCTTCTGCCGAAGTATGACCAACAATCTTCAATTTTATTGATTCTTGTTTTTCCATCAATTTTGCCAAATCGTGCAGTACAAATTTTGAGGCATCGCTCAGGTCTGTCTTGCCTTTTTCAAATTGTGCCGCATTGAAGTTCTTTTCAATTTCCTCGATTTGTTGTACATAGACCGTATCAACTACGGTGATGATTTTTTCAACTACTTGCGGCTCTTTATTGCAACTACGCATAAGTAAAATTGCAAGTATTGCAATAGCAACAAGTGCACCAATCAAAATCCACAACCACGTCTTTGATTTTTCTGGTTTTGGTGGTACATAACCATTTAAATATTCAAGTCTCCATCCACCTTTTTTGCCAAATCCTTTTTCAGCAGCAGTAAATTCTGCAACTTCTATGTCGTATGATTTTGCGTGTGAAATCAGTTTCTCAAAACTTGGTTTCGTCCACATTTTGCAAAGCACCATCTTTGTGCCATCTTGCAATTTTATCACATCGTTTTCGTCTGTAAAGAAGAACTTTTTCTCGTTTTCTGTTTTACATTCTTCCAATGTTTGCACATTAACATTCCAACCGGAATCAGGATTTAACTCTTTGGGAAATGCTTTCTTGAAATCTTCTAATGTTGCATGTGGATACATTATTAGATACGCATTAAAAATACCCAACACAGTTCTATTCTGTGCTTTCCCATAAACTCTTACTTTACTTGGCATAACTTCACATTTTAAATTTTATATTCTTTTTTTAAATTTATTTCTTTACAAAATCACTACATTTTTCACTCTTTTCAAAAGTCCTTGTTGGTCCTTATTTATTTCAAAAAACAAAAAACATTCATTTTCAAAAAGTTGTGAAAAATACACATTATCATATATGATAACACTTGAGACAAACATAAGAAAAAATTTTGTTATAATAAATGATAATTGAAAGAGATAACGTAAAATTATTTGTAATACATTGAAAATGAGTGTTTTGTAAAACCGATAGGTATGGTATAAAAATAAGACGTAAATTATGTTGAATTTACAGGAACATCACGTAATAAATTGGTAAATATGTTATCCCTTTTTCCATATAGATTTCTCTGTTATTGGAAAGAACAATTGCTTTTTTAATATGATAATCAGCCGTTTCAACGAAATGCGAAAGTGCGCTGTGCACTTTGTAGTCTTTACCCGATTTTACCTCAATTGGAACAACTGACAATAAATTAAAGTCGTCAATAAGAAAATCAACTTCTCCATTTTTCTTGTTGTCGTAATAATTTAGTGCGTAGGAATGTGCTGTAAGTTCTTGTGCTACAACCGATTCATATACGGTGCCCAAATTAATGCTGTAGTCATCGTCGAGTATAGCCCGTATGTTATTCTTATAGAGTAAATTAGTCAATATGCCAACGTCATTCAAATAGAGTTTTAGCAAGTTTTTGCTTTGCGATTCCCGTAACGGAAATTTTGGATTTGAAATAGCATTTACGTTGAGGGCAATCCCTGCTTGAATTAAATATTCAAATTCATTGCGATACTGCGAAAAACGTGCTCCGTCGCGTTGCTCTATGTCTTGCATAACAATGCGTTTTTTTCGCGATTCTAATGCGGAAGGAATGTATTTGTAAACCATTAACGAATTGAGTTTGTTCTCTTTATCGTATTTTATCGTGTCCAAACCATAATACTCATAAATAGTATTTTGAATGTCGCGAACAATTGAGATATTCATGGTATCGACAAATTCCGACACTGCCGCCGGCATTCCTCCGCAAAGCAAATATCGTTTAAACAGAGATAGCATTTTATTGTGAAGACCTTCGTCAAGAGATTCTTCTGCCGCATATTTTGCCTGCAACGATTGTATTGTCTCACCAGAAAAACCATTTGCCCACAAAAACTCCTCAAAATCAAGAGGATACATGCGTATTGTCCGTGTACTTCCTATGGGAATGGAAACGGCTCGTGCCAAGGCAACACCCAAAAGCGAACCACTGCATATATAGGTGTATTTAGCATCTTGATTGAGAAATTTGAGCAACGTGAGCAAATGAGGGTACACTTGAATTTCGTCAAGAAATACTAATGTGTCAGCTCTATTCCCCAATGTTTTACCCAGCGCACCCAATTGCAAATAAAAATCTTCGGTAGAACGGGTGTTGGCAAACAATTTTTGTCCGTTGAAGTCGTCCAATAAATTGATTTCCACATAATTCTGGTACGATTGCCCAATATGTCGGATGATGTATGTTTTTCCTATTTGTCTGGCTCCTTCTATAATAAGTATTCTATCTTGTTGATTATCAAGATGTTCTTGTATTGTTTTTTCAATTCTTCGTCGTAACATTACACTTTTTCTTAGTTTTTTCTTCGTAAAATTACACTTTTTCCGAGAAAATCAAGTTGAAATTCACACTTTTTCCAAAAAAGTACTTTTTTGGAAAAAGTGATTTGCTGTAATTGAGAAAGAGCGCATTGCTCATTGTAAACCTATTCGTGTGAGAAACTTGTAAGTCCATTTTAGTCCTTTTTTTTTGAGAGAAAACAATCTTTATTTGACCTCTGTTTTGTAAACGCTTAATACTAAGTTGTTTACAAATTGCAACTTATCTTATATGATAACGACTAACTAACTACAAAACATTTCTTTTGTAAAGAATAAATGTTTGATTGTGGCTTCGGAATTAGAAATAAACAAAATCATTGGTCAACGGATTCGACTGATTCGTGAGAAACAGGGTATTTCACAACACGAATTGGCTTTGCGTTGTAATTTTGAACCATCGAACTTGTGCCGTATAGAATCAGGAAAAACAAATCTCACCATAAAAACAATGTCCCGCATCTGTACAGCGTTGGATGTGCCGTTTCATAAACTAACCGACGGAATATAAAAATTTTAAAGTGTTTTTAGTGAAACATTTCAAAAAAGCGATTCCCTGTCTATAGCGAAAGGAGCTGACATTTTTCAGGGATTCAAATGTAATAAATATATTTTACAGCAAAATATCAGCAATTTTTAGGTCTTCTGGCGTCGTGATTTTTATGTTTTTCGTGTCACCTTTATAAAAATGCAACGTTCTTCCCGAAAGTTCCCACACTGTTGCCTCGTCGGTAAACTCAGGTCGGAAGTCAACCGACATGATTTCTTGTAACTGTGCCACATCGAAAATCTGGGGCGTTTGTATTCGCTTCACTGTGGCGCGATTTACCGGTTTCGAGCCCGTTTCGTCAATAATTCTGAGCGAATCTACGGAATCGATGTAGGGAATTGCCGAACCGAATTGTTCCGCCGTGGCAAATCCGTCACAAAGCATTTCGTGTGAAATAAGTGGGCGAACACCATCGTGAACTGCCACAAGTCCCTCTTCGCAAATCGTGCGAATGCCGTTGAATACTGAGTGAAAACGTTCTTTTCCGCCTGCCACGATTTTGTGTGGTATGGTGCAGCCGTATTTTGTGCATAATTGCTTCCAGTACTCAATCTGACTTTCGGGCAACACAACAATGCATTCCATTGCTGAATCGAAGTTGTGGAAACATTCCAGACTTCTCATCAGTATTGGCTTGCCTTGCAGTTCCAAGAATTGCTTGGGAATGTCGTTTCCCATTCGCAACCCTTTGCCACCTGCCACTATGACCACAAATCGTTTCACCTAAGAATTAAAAATTAAAAGTTGTTGCTTCTAAATGTTTTTTCCGAAAATGAAAAGAGAGTACCAATTGCTTGATACTCTCTTTGTGATTTCTTCATTACCAATTATTCTTCTTCACCTTTGTTTTTCTTCATAAATGCATACGAGATTGGCGATGCAACGAACAATGAAGAATATGTACCGATGATGACACCAATTGCCATTGAGAACACGAATCCCTTGATTGAATCGGCACCGAAGAAGAACATAATCAACAACGTAAGGAATGTTGTCATAGACGTATTGATTGTACGGCTAATGGTACTGTTGATACCTTGGTTGAACAACATTTTCGTATTACGTTTGGGATATTCTCTCGTGAACTCACGGATACGGTCGAATACAACCACGGTATCGTTGATTGAGTAACCGATGATGGTCAAGATTGCTGCCACGAATGTCTGACCGATTTCCATTGAGAATGGCACGATTCCGTAAAGCAATGAGTAAATACCGATTACTATGATTGTATCGTGGAACAATGCGGCAACGGCACCAAGACCATATTGCCATTTCGAGAATCGAACGAAGATGTACAAGAACATGAATATCAATGCGATGATGATAGCCACAATAGCACCGTAGATAATGTCGTTTGCGATTGTAGGACCAACCATGCTTGATTGTTTCAAGTTGTCTTGTTTGAATGTTTCAAGTGAAACGTTGTCGCCCAAGAATGATTTCATTCCTTTGTACAACTTGCCTTCAATTTCTTCGTCAATGTCGTGGTTCGATTTTTCGTTGATTTTGTAGTTTGTCGTAATTTTTACTGAAGAAGCACCATACGTCTTAACCTCAGGTGCCGAACCTTCAAATTGTGTTGCCAACGAAGCGGCAATTTGCTCAACGTTACGTTCGCCCTGCATTTCAACAATGTATGTACGACCACCGGCAAAGTCAACACCAACGTCGAATCCTCTGATTCCGATTGAAGCAAGTGAGGCAACAATCATAATTGCAGAGATAACTGCTGTGATTTTACCCGATTTGATGAAGTCGATGTTTACGTTCTTGAATGCACCACGAGTCAAATTGCTATCGAATGAGATTTCTTTCTTCTTGTCCAAGAATCTTTCGAAAATCAAACGAGTGATGAAGATTCCGCAGAACAACGATGTCAAGATACCAATCAACAATGTAGTTGCGAAACCTTGGATAGGTCCTGTACCGAAGATGAACAAAATCAAACCTGTCAAGAACGTCGTAACCTGACCGTCGATGATAGCCGAATAAGCGTTTTTGAAACCGTCGGCAATTGCAAGTTTCGTACCCTTGCCGGCAGCAAGTTCCTCACGGATACGTTCGTAGATAATCACATTGGCATCGACTGCCATACCAAGCGTAAGTACGATACCGGCAATACCAGAAAGTGTCAATACAGCTCCAAGCGATGCAAGCACACCGAAGATAAGGAACAAGTTCAACAACAATGCAACGCTTGCCACAGCACCAGCCTTGCGATAGTAGAATATCATATAGATCAATACCAAGATGAATGCGAAGATGAACGACAAAATACCTGTTCTGATAGATTCCTTACCGAGTGAAGGACCTACGAACTCGGCGTTCATGATGCGTGCACGGGCAGAAAGTTTACCTGACTTCAAGATGTTTGCCAAGTCGGTTGCCTGAGCAATTGTGAAGTCACCCGTGATAGAAGAGATACCGTCGCCGATTTCCGATTGAACTGTCGGGTATGAATATACATAACCGTCAAGTACGATAGCAACAGAACGTTGGATGTTTTCTTTTGTCAAACGTTTCCATTCTTTTGCTCCTTCGCTATTCATCACCATACGAACGCTTGCGCCTCCGCCTTTGTCAGAGAATTCAGGACGAGCGTCAACCACAACGTTTCCTTCCAATGAAGCGTGACCGTCCAAGTCAGCATCTTTCAATGCTATCAATGTATAGAAACCGTTGTCGGATTTTTTCGACCATGTAAGTTTCAGTTCAGGAGCGTTTTCTGCCAAGATTGCCTTAATTGCAGGCATTGCGAAGATTGAGTCAATTTTCTCCAAATCAATAGAATTTGCATAACCAACGATAGGACCGTAACCAACGTGACCTTCACGGTCGATGTTAGGCGTCAACAATGCGAACAATGGATTTGCCTTCTTGAATTCTTCGGCGTTTTGAGCCATCATTTGAGCAGAGTCAACAGCAGTCGTGTCGCCTTGTTGGATTTGTTCCTTCAACGAAAGTTCGGTAGAATCAGCTTTTGCTTCCTCTTTTGCTGGAGCCGCTTCTTCCTTAACTTCTTCTTTTGTTGATTCTTGTGTTTTGTTCATTGCAGCCAACGTATTGTTGATTGAGAACAAAATCTGATATACTTCCGAATTGTTGTATGTTTCCCAGAATTCCAATTGAGCAGAACTTTCCAAAAGCTCACGAACACGTTCGCGGTCTTCCACACCTGGAAGTTCTATCAAGATTCGGCCACCGCCAATGTTTTGAATGTTTGGTTGCGTAACACCGAAACGGTCGATACGAGTTCTGATTACGTTGAACGTATTTTCAATAGCCGTTTGCTCTTCTTTTTCCAATACCTCAAGCACTTCGCTGTTGGTTGAGTTGTAGTTGATTTTACCCATCATGTCTTCGTTAGCCACGAACATGGTACGCATAAAGTTGTTAGGGTACAATTCCTCGAATGCCTTGCCAAATGCAGTGATGTACGTTTCACCAGCTTCTTGTTCGTATTTGTCGGCAAGATTCAAGGTGTTAACCAACATAGTATCGTTTTCGCCGTCTGACGAAAGGTTCGTAATCAAGTCGCGAGTAGAGATTTGAAGTGTAACGTTCATACCGCCCTTCAAGTCAAGACCAAGGTTGAGCTCGTGTTGGTGGCACTCGTTCAAGCTAAACTTACGTAACCATAAGAAATTGTAGTAATCTTTTTGTTGTGACAACGAATCCAAGAATTGTTTCTGATACATTGCGTATGCGTTGTTGTCACCATTTGCCTTTTCAGTAGCGTACTTGTCGGCGTCGCGGTTTGCCTTCGACGTGAAGTACGTGAATGAAAGTGAATAGATAGCTGCTAACACCAAGCAGACTGTAAATACACGGATAAATCCTCTGTTTTGCATTTTTTTAGAGTTTTAATTGACCTTGTTATTTTTAGACGGCAAATATATACTTAAATTCTGAAATGAAAGAAGGGAAAGCGAAATAATTTCACGAAAAACGTAGGATTATACATTATTTTTTAGGAAGTTGGCGAGAAATGAAACCTAATATGTAGCTTCGAAAATTCTTTCTTATTCGCACATCCTATTGTCAATCATCCGATTCGTATATTCTTGAATGAACGCTTTTGTGTAATGTTCCATCGTGTCTTGTTCTACAATGCCCGTATTCAATAAATTGGTCTTGAAATATCTGTCTTTTTTAAAGTTGTACAAATTCACCGATTTTTTTTCGTCGAATTGCAGGACAAAATCTCTGAAAAAACATTGAAAAGTCTCATTTGTGTTGTTTATCGCCATTTGTTCACGGGTGGTGTCGAACACATTTTTCCCAAACGCACAAAAATCTGACGGATAATGCAGATATGAAAGCACCGACGGCAAAATGTCGGTTTGTTGTGCAATGGTGGTTGTGTCGAATTTTTGCAACGAATTGTCGGGTCGATAAAAGAAAATTGGAATGGCAAATGCCCCCGAGGTGTTCTTATATTCTTCTAAATACGCTACTGAAGCGTGGTCGGCGGAAAATACGAAGAGCGTATTTTCAAACCAAGGCATAGTCTTCGCATATTCAAAAAACTGACGTAATGCATTGTCGGTATAACCTATACATTCGTGCACGGGTAGCGGACCTTTCGGGAATACGCCCTCGTAACGTTCTGGCACCTTGAAGGGATGATGCGACGACAGAGAAAACACTGTGGTGAAAAATGGCTCCTTGAACGTATTCATTTTTTCGGCAAAGAAATGGAAAAACTCTTCGTCCCAAATGCCCCAAATACCATCGAAATCAGCATCGTTGTTATATTCCGTCTTGCCAAAATAATCGTCAAATCCAGCCAAATGCGTAAACGACTGGAATCCCATGGATCCATTCGGCGCGCCGTGGAAGAAAGCACTGTAATAGCCTTCATTTCCAAGATATTGCGCCAAACTGCACGTTTTGTTGCTCGAATAATGTGATAACACGTACGGCACTTTTACGTATGGTATTCCCGCAACAAGCGAAGGGATAGCATCTATTGATTTTCTGCCATTCGCATAGGCATATTTGAACACCAGACTGTGTTCCATCAAGGAGTCTATAAACGGCGTATATCCTTTATAATTAGGAATATCCTTGTTTAAAAAACCTACATATTCTCGTCCCCAACTCTCCAAAATGAAAAGCACTACATTGTATTTTTGCATTTCGGCAGATTTGTCTGCTTGATGGTAAATAGAGAAATAGGTTTCTGCATTGTCTTCATCAAAATAATTTAGCCGTTTCAGCCCTGATTTTCCAATGGTGCGAATCAGTGAAAAAGGTGTGTTTTGTACGATTGCCATCTCATTTGGATGGTTTACATATTCGCCTGCATCGGCAAGAGATATCGGTCGGGTGCTATGACGAAATCCGCCTCGAACGCCGCCAAAACAAAGAAACAACACAACGCACATTCCCACAACGGAAAAACCATAAAAACGTAGGTTGTTTTGCGTTGGTTCCTTCAAGCGAAAACGGTCATATAAAAACACGAGCAATGCCACTAATGCAATGAAAAACAATGTCATGTACCACCAGTCAATCATAAATTTCCCTATGAGCGGTAGCATATTCTCCTCGTTGGAAAATTGCGAAAATACCAATGATGTGGTGCGTTTCATGGTAAATTGATAATATACCGTATCGGACACGTTAGCCAACAAGCCAATAGAATTGGTGATAGTATAAATCCACTTCGCAATTTTTTGATATACAGTGTGATATGTAAACCGAAACGGCAAAATCATCATTGCGATGAAAACAAAATTCAAGTAAATAATAGCCGTGGTGTCGAATTTTAAGCCACCACATAAAATAGTGAGAAATTCACCAAAAGTAATCTCAGGGAAGAGACTTGCGTTGAATGCATAAAACACCACACGAGTAATGGTAAGTAACACGTACAGTACTAAAATTCTATACGTAAGAATCAGATACTGAGAAAGTTGAGGTTTTAACATGTCTCTGAACCTTTTTTGCAAAGGTATGTATTTTCTTCAAAGAGCGATTCTAAATACTGTGCTTTTCTTTTTCTTATTTGTTTTGTATTTTTGCATTGATTTTTACAGAAAACTATGGAAAAACAAAGAACTCTTGACGAGGTAGGAAAATTCGGATTGATAAACCTTTTAACAAAAGAATTTAAGACGGGAAAAAACACCATCAAGGGTGTTGGTGACGATTGTGCCGTGCTTGATTATAATCAGTCTGAATATCAGTTGGTTACGACCGATTTATTGATGGAAGGCATTCATTTTGACCTAATGTATTCTCCGTTGAAACACGTTGGCTATAAGGCTGTTATGGTCAATGCCTCAGATATTTATGCGATGAACGGAACACCGAAACAAATGACCGTTTCCATAGCAGTGTCTGCAAAATTTTCGGTGAATGCGTTGGAACAACTCTACGAAGGAATCAGAATTGCCTGCGAACAATATAATATTGAATTGGTTGGTGGCGACACATCTGCGTCAATGACAGGCTTGGCTATTAGTGTGACGATGCTGGGAACTGTGGCAAAAGATAAGATCACGTATCGGACAGGGGCAAAAGAAAACGACTTGATTTGCGTTTCGGGTGATTTGGGTGGTGCCTATGCCGGTTTGCAGATTTTCTTGCGAGAAAAGAATGTGTTCTCTCAGTCCAAAGGCGTTCAGCCAAAATTGGAGGGCTATGAATATGTGTTGCAACGAAATTTGAAACCCGAAGCCAGGAAAGACATTGTTGAAAATCTTGCAAAACAGGGAATTGTGCCAACTGCGATGATTGACATCTCCGACGGGCTTTCTTCGGAATTGTTCCATATTTGTAAAAATTCACACGTAGGTTGCAAAATCTACGAAGAGAAAATACCAATAAACACCTTTACTGGCGAGGCGTGCAAGGAATTTTCAATTGAACCGCTCATTCCTGCCTTACACGGTGGTCACGACTACGAACTGCTCTTTACTGTTCCTTTGGCTCAATATCAGCAATTGCAAGCAGTTCCCGACGTTTCCATTATTGGAAACATTGTGAAAGAACAAGACGGATTGGGTATGATTTCTCGTTCGGGTGATTTCGTCCACCTTAAAGCACAAGGTTGGGATTAAAGATAGATAACTTCGGGAACAATAGCGATTCCGTACGTTTCTGATACTTTTCGTTGAATTTCTTCGGCAAGTTTTACAACATCTGCACCAGCGGCATTTCCTGCATTGGTGAGGACAAGTGCTTGTTTTGGATGCACTTTTGCACCGCCAATTTGGAATCCCTTGAAACCAAGAGAATCAATCAGCCAACCAGCGGCAATTTTTGTATGCTCGTCACCCACAGGGTATGTCACCATTGTGGGATATAGTTCTTTCAGCGCATTGGCTTGCGATTTTGGAATCACGGGGTTTTTGAAGAAACTGCCGGCACTGCCAATCTCCTTGGGGTCGGGGAGTTTTCCCTTGCGTATTGCGATAATTGCGTCACGAACCGTCTGAAGCGTGGCTGTGGATTCGTCAATGACTGATTGCAGACTCCCATATTTGAGGTTGAATGAGGCGTGTTTCTGTAACTTGAATGTGACATCCAAAACTATATACTTTCCCGTTTCCTCGTGTTTGAATACGCTGTCGCGATAGCCAAAGGCACATTCGGCATTGGAAAACATTCGCTCTGTCTGATTTTCGATGGAAAGACAGTGAACTTCGTGAATGATATCTTTTGCCTCAACACCGTAGGCACCAATGTTCTGCACAGGACTTGCCCCTACGCATCCAGGTATGAAAGACAGATTTTCAGCACCATAGAAATTATGTTCAACAGTCCATTTTACGAAATCGTCCCATATCTCGCCAGCCGCAACGTTCACAAAAACAGCATAGCTATCTTCTTTAACAATAGAAATTCCTTTCGTTTCGGGATGAATGATGGTGCCGGAATAATTGTGTGTGAACAGTACATTGCTTCCGCCCCCAAGAATAAAAAAGGGTAAATCTTTCCGAAAGTCATTCTTCAAAAAACAGCGTAATTCTTCTTGTGACGTGTATGAGAAAAATACCGATGCTTGGGCTTGTAGGCCAAATGTATTATGGTTTTGCAATTGAAAATTTTCAGACTTCATATTTTATATTTGTTTTGGGGTAAAGATAGTAAACATTTTCGTGAGTGTTGTACTAAAACAAAAAAGGTTGAAATCTTTTGACTTCAACCTTCTTGTACCAAAGGCGGGAATCGAACCCGCACGATATTGCTATCACTGGATTTTGAGTCCAGCGCGTCTACCAATTCCGCCACTTTGGCATTTGGTGGTGCAAATATACACAATTCTTTGTTTTTCCAAACAAACAGACAAAAATTTGGTAAAATAATTAGCAATTATCAAAAAAGAGGACTGAAAAATCATCTTTGTGAGAATATTACTTACCATCTAGTAATCACCAAACACGCACCATCTGATAAACGGAATACGGTGCAGAACCTCATAAATCAATGGCGATAGGGTAAATACTGCAACTGACAATATCAAATACATTGCCACAGGTGGTAATATTCTCACCCCACGTTGTTACAACGAGTACAATACCCGAAATTACAGCACACACCATAAGCGGAATCCATGCCTTTTTGATCGCCTAAAAGCATCAAAGTGTCACCCGGCTTAATGTCATACATTTTACGCACATCGCGCGGTATCACTATTTGTCCTTTATCGCCCACCTTCACTACACCGAAGATATATTTCCCGTCTTTTTCTTGCATACTATAAGTTGTAAAAGTTAGAAATTTCCCACAAATATATTTTTTTTTAATTACGACTTATAGTATCTGTTTTTCTTGTAAGCAAGGCAAGCAATTTGAATAAGTGACCTCTGTAAAAAAGATAAAAGAATTACGCTTTATGGAAATTCTTGTTTTTTCATAAGAATTCTTACATTTGCACCAACAAAAGTTTATACAATGACACGCGAGGAAATTATTAAGATTACAAACGAGTTTTTAGTAGAAGAAATAGAGGTTGATGCCGAAAAAATCAGTGATGACGCACGCTTGAAAGAGGATTTGGGCATCGACAGTCTTGACTTTGTCGATATTGTTGTAATCGTGGAAAGCCATTTCGGTTTCAAAATCAAACCCGAAGAAATGAAAGATGTGAGAACACTTTCTCAATTCTACGATTATATAGCAAGCAAACTACAATAAGATGACTGATAGCCGTCAATGGACTGGAAAAACCGGTGGCGGTTCTTTTGGACAAAAATTTTTATTCGGTTTTTTGAAAAAAGTCCGAGTATCGTTTTTGTACCCGGTATTGTATCTCATCATACCTTTTTACTTACTTTTTGGTCGCAAGGGTTACAAGGCGATGATGTCGTTTTTCCACGAGCATTTGGGAAAAACACGTTGGCAGGCGTTTTGGGCAACGGTCAAAAATCACATTATTTTCGGGCAAGTCGTGTTGGACAAGTTTGCGCTACTTGCGGGCAACACGAGTCAATTCAAGGTTTCGGTCGATAATCTCGACATTTTCAACCAAGCAATTGATTTGCCAAGTGGATTCATTACGGTTAGTGCGCATATAGGTAATTTTGAAGCGGCAGGTCTCTGTCTGCACCAAGACAAGAAGGAACTGAATGGTGTTGTTTATGGTGGTGAAACACAAGCATTTAGTCAACATAGAGCCGAAGCATTCCAAAAATCACATCTTAAATTGATACCCGTATCGAACGATATGTCGCATTTATTTGCAATAAAATCAGCCGTTGAGAACGGAGAGATTGTGACACTTCACGGCGATCGTTTATGGGGTAGTCCGAAATATTTTTCGTGTAATTTCCTTGGCAGCGAGGCACATTTCCCCATTGGCACATTCCGACTTGCCACACAAATGGAAGCTCCCGTGTTTGCCGTGTTCATTATGAAAGAAAAAGGACTTTCGTATCACGGCTACGTGTATAGACTGAATCATCTTGAAAACGATAAATCGTCAGTAAAAAAGGCGGAATATATTGGCAGACAATATGTTGAGAAATTAGAAGAAACCATACGAAAATATCCTGAACAATGGTTCAACTATTATGATTTCTGGTCAAAATCATAATTGTTTGGCTATTTATATTATTTTTACGCGAAAAATTTATTGTAATGGAAATATACAACAACGGACTTCCAACCCAGTACGATGGCAGTTATCAAAAAATAGAATCGTTTGATGACGCGACAACCAATCGTTTGGCGGAATTATATAAAGAAACATTGTCGTTGCTTGGCGAAGATGTGGAACGCGAAGGTTTGCTCAAAACGCCGTTGCGCGTGGCAAAATCCATGCAGTTCCTGACGCAAGGTTACAACTGTGATCCGAAGGAAATTCTTCGTTCGGCAATGTTCAAGGAAGAATATCAGCAGATGGTTTTGGTGAAAGACATTGAGATTTATTCAATGTGCGAACATCATTTGTTACCTTTTATTGGCAAGGCACACGTTGCGTACATTCCGAACGGTTACATTACAGGATTGAGCAAGATTGCCCGTGTGGTTGAGGTTTATGCTCGTCGTTTGCAGGTGCAGGAACGATTGACCGTGCAAATTCGTGACTGCATACAAGAAACCTTGAATCCGCTTGGCGTTGCCGTGATTATTGAAGCACAACATTTGTGTATGCAAATGCGAGGCGTTCAAAAGCAGAATTCCACAACGACTACATCGGCATTCACGGGGGCGTTTAACAGAAAGGAAACGCGAGAGGAATTTATGTTGCTGGTGAATTCAAAATTACATTGATACAATCGTAGAGACGTGCCATGGCGCGTCTCTACAAAAAAAAATAAAAATTATGAAAGCATACGTTTTCCCAGGTCAAGGGGCACAATTTACAGGAATGGGTAAGGATTTATACGACACAATTCCTGTTGCAAAAGATTTGTTTGAGAAAGCCAACGAAATTCTTGGTTTTCGCATTACCGACATAATGTTTGAAGGCAGTGCCGACGATTTGAAACAAACAAAAGTGACGCAACCTGCGGTGTTCTTGCACTCAGTTATTTTGGCAAAAGCATTGGGCGACAAGTTCCAACCCGAAGGTGTTGCTGGTCACTCGCTTGGCGAATTTTCGGCATTGGTTGCTTCGGGAGCGTTGTCGTTCGAAGACGGTTTGGTCTTGGTATCGAAACGTGCCATGGCAATGCAGAAAGCGTGTGAGCAAAATCCCTCAACAATGGCGGCAATTCTTCGTTTGGATGATGCCATTATAGAAGAAGTGTGTGCGTCAATCAACGGTATCGTGGTTCCTGCTAACTACAACTGCACGGGGCAATTGGTGATTTCGGGAACAAACGAGGCGATAGACGAGGCGTGCAAGATTCTTTTGGAAAAAGGTGCAAAAAGAGCAATAAAATTACAGGTTGGCGGTGCATTCCACTCGCCACTGATGGAACCGGCGCGAAAAGAACTGGAAGAGGCAATTGCCACAACGAAATTCAACGTGCCACAATGTCCTATTTATCAGGATGTTGACGCAAAACCATACACAAATCCTGAACAAATCAAGGCAAACCTTATAGCACAATTGACGTCGCCAGTACGTTGGTCGCAAATTGTGAAAAATATGGCTGCCGACGGTTTCACACAATTCATTGAAGTTGGTCCTGGAACCGTGTTGCAAGGACTTATCACAAAGACCGTCTCAGACGTTGAAGCTAAAAGTGCCGAACTATAATGAGAGCTGTTGTTCAACGAGTTTCGCACGCTTCGGTGACGATTGAAGGTAACGTCAAATCCGAGATAGGCAAAGGTTTTTTAGTGCTGTTAGGAATTGAAGACACCGACACTGATGAGGATATTCAGTGGCTTTCGGGGAAAATTGCCCGTATGCGTGTGTTTGAAGACGAGAATCAGTTGATGAACTTGTCGCTTGACGATGTTCATGGCGATATTCTTCTCATAAGTCAATTCACGCTTTTTGCAAGTACCAAGAAAGGTAATAGACCATCGTTTATCCGTGCCGCTCGTCCTGAAAAGGCAATTCCTATGTACGAAGCATTCATCAAACAGTTGCAGTCCGAATTTCAAGGCAAGGTTCTTACCGGAGAATTTGGAGCCGATATGAAAGTCTCGTTGCTCAACGACGGTCCAGTGACCATTGTGATTGATACGAAAAACAAAGAGTAGGGGAGTTTATTCTCAAACATTTTCCAAAAAAAATCTTCGTTCTATTACAAAATGTGTATCTTTGCTCACAATACGTATAATTATGGCAATAGTTATTGATTCAATTGATAAAAAGATTCTTGGTTTTCTTACTGAAAACGCACGAACAGCATTCACCGACATCGCAAAAGCCTGTGGTGTTTCGGGAGCGGCTATCCATCAAAGAGTGAACAAACTTGAAGAATCAGGCGTTTTGAAAGGTTCTTGCTGTTTGGTTAATGAAAAAATTCTTGGCTATACGACTTGTGCCTATATTGGCGTGCATTTTGAAAAAGGTGGCGTATATCAAAGCGTTCTCGACCAAATTAAGAAAATCCCCGAAGTAGTTGAATGTCACTACACTACAGGGCAATATGGTCTTTTGCTTAAAATTTATGCCAAAGACAATAGCCATCTTATGAAAATCCTTAGCAACCAAATACAAGAAATTCCGGGAATTGCAAGCACCGAGACATTCATCTCGCTTGAACAATCTATCCAAAGGCAAGTAGCAGTTCTATAACATATGGTGACACCTTTTTCTACCGAAATAGAACCCGAGAAAGCCATCATTGTGGGCGTAATGCTGCCCAGCCAAACGGAATTACAAGTACGGGAATATCTTGACGAACTTGCGTTTCTTGCTGAAACGGCAGGAATTGTCGTTACGGAACATTTTCTTCAAAAATTGCCTCAACCTCTTTCAAAAACATTTATCGGGTCGGGAAAAATTGAGGAAATAAACGCATATCTCAAAGATAATGACGTAGATATGGTGATTTTCGATGATGAGTTGGCTCCCACGCAGTTACGAAACTTGGAAAAGGAACTCAATCATCCTATTGTCGATAGGACAAAGTTAATTCTTGATATTTTTGCCCAACGGGCACAAACGGCATACGCCAAGACGCAAGTTGAAATGGCTCGTCTGCAATATATGCTCCCTCGTCTTTCTCGAATGTGGACACACCTTGACCGACAACACGGCGGAGGCACCACCTCGCGTGGTATGGGTGAGTCGCAGATTGAGGTTGACCGTCGTATCATTCAGTCACGTATTGCGTTCTTGAAAGATGAATTGGCGAAAATAGACCGCCAGATGATTACCCAGCGAAAAAACCGCCAAAGTCTTATCAGAGTCGCTTTGGTAGGTTATACCAACGTGGGGAAATCAACTATTATGAATATGATTAGCAAGTCGGAGGTGCTTGCCGAAAACAAACTGTTTGCCACGCTCGACACCACCGTCCGTAAAGTGGTGATTGACAATCTGCCCTTTTTGCTGTCCGACACGGTAGGATTTATTCGCAAATTGCCCACAACGCTTGTGGAATCATTCAAATCGACATTGGACGAGGTTCGCGAGGCAGATTTGCTCTTGCACGTAGTTGACGTTTCGCACAAAAATTTTCAGGAACAAATTCAAGTGGTGAGTCAAACCATTGCCGACATTGGTGCTGGCGACAAGCCCGTCATTCTTGTGTTTAACAAGATTGATGCGTTCTCTTATACGGCAAAGGACGAAGACGATTTGAGTCCGAAAACTGCCGAAAACTATTCATTGGACGATTTCAAGAACATGTATTTCGCGAAAAAAGAGCCATGCATCTTCATTTCGGCAAAAAATAAGGAAAACATTGATGAATTTAGGTCTATGGTGTATGAACGGGTGAAAGAAATGCACGCCATCCGTTATCCATACAACAATTTCTTGTATTAGTCCTTTTCCCTCTCTTTTATTTCGTCACGAATAATCGAGGCCATTTCAAAGTCCTCGGAATCAATTGCCTTTTGCAGTTTTTGTTCCAATTCTTCTATGCTGTCAAAGGCAATCTCCAACCGCCGTGCAATGTCGTCAAATTCCTCATCCGATAGTTCCTCGTCATCGGCTTCATCGGAATTGTCAACCGCGCAGGTTTGTTCCATAATTTCCTCGGTAACATATATCGGACACCTGAAACGTACGGCAAGAGCCACCGCATCGGATGTTCGCGACTCGATTTCCACCCTGGTGTCGTGCTGAATGAGCGACAAACGAGCATAAAAAATGTCGTCCTCATATTTATAAATCGACACGTACGACAATGTGAAGTCAAGTTTTTGGGCTATATTCTGAAACAAATCGTGGGTGAGCGGGCGAAGCGACGAAAGTTTGTCCATAACCACCGCAATGGCGTGAGCTTCGTTTCCCCCGATAATAATAGGAATCCGTCTCTCTCCGTGCAATTCGCCCAACACAAGCGTGTAGGAATCTTTCTCGGAAGGATTCGGCGTAACATCTATTACTTGTAACTCAATCAGATTCATAATCTCAAAGATACATTTTTTCCCTTGTGTTTTTATCTTTTTAACGTACTTTTGGCAAAAATCTGTATGTGATGAAACAAATTTTTCTTTTTATAGTAAGCATTTCCCTTTTAGTAGCGTGCAACTCAAGTTCGACAAACAAAAGCGAACAAGATACGCAACAAGAAAAGGTTTACGAGGTAAAAAAAATCAGCGAGCAACAATTTCAGGATTTTGTATTCAATTACGACGCAAGTCCCGAAGCACGAGAATATAAAGGCGACAAGCCTTGTATTGTTGACTGTTACGCTTCGTGGTGCCGTCCTTGCAAAATGATAGCGCCTTATTTTGACTCGCTGGCAAAAATGTATGGCGACAAGGTTAATTTCTATAAAATTGATGTTGACGAAGCAAGAAACTTGTCGGAATTTTTTCAGATAAAATCTATTCCCCTCGTCATGTTTTGTGATGAAGAAAAAATTCAATTTTCCTCAGGGGCATATCCGTTCTATTATTATAAAAATATGATAGACAGCGTTTTGGCGAGATAAGTATTTCAGAAATCAGCTCCTTTAGAGAAATGAAGTTGATTTTAGCCGAATTGGTTGTCTTGAACTTTTAATTAAAAAATAATTAGTCTATCTGGATATTTTGTCGTTGCAAAATTCGTCTCGACGCGATGGCGTAAAATGCGATATATGCAAAACAAATTATAGGAATGATATACGAATAATGAATACCGATAATATCCGCCAACTTTCCTTGAATTGGAGGAATGATTCCACCACCCAAAATCATCATAACCAAGAACGAGGAACCTTGTGATGTGTATTTTCCAAGTCCGAGCGAAGCGAGTGTATAGATATTCGACCACATAATGCTACAAAACAATCCTCCTGAAAGGAACGCATATACGGCCGTCATTCCTGTGGTACAAAGTCCTATAATCATTGCTATTATTGCCAATACGGAAAATGTGAATAACGTCCGTGCAGGTTTTTCCTTACAAAGGATAAATGCAACGACTTGCACCAAGACGCAAACCACGAAATAATACAATACGCTCATATCGTGACCGGCAATGGTATTAACGGCAAGTACCAGACAAAACGCCAACAACGGTGCCACAATCATGGCGATTATCTTTGTCGTTTTCTTAAAATTGAAGACCAACACGGCTCCGCACCAACGGCCAATCATCAATCCGCCCCAATACATTGAGATAAACGGCGCTATCTCGGCAGCCGAATAACCTCCAAAAGCATCTTCGTTGAGCAGACCACCCAAATTACTTCCAATAGACACCTCAACACCAACGTAGAAAAATAGTGCAATCAATCCCAAGGCCAACTGCGGATACTGCAACGCTCCCCATCCATCACTGTTTTTCTTCGATTTTGAATGTGCCACCAACAATGCCACAATAACCGTAGCAAACGCTCCAATAAGGCAATACATTCGGTTCATCTCCACATCGCCAAAATTCAAAAGATGCGTACCCTCCTTGTAACTATTGAAGACGGGAATCAAGAACACAAACAACAGAACGGTGATAATCAGAAAAACGATCAGCGCTTTTTTCGAGGTTTCCACCTCAGATTCCTGAATGCAAGCAGGCACTTTCCTTGAAAAATGGAAAATTGCCGCAGCAATCAGAAACAACACGCCCACCACGGAATACAATATCACCACGTTATTCAGGTTAAGATTGGTAATTTGTTCCTTGGTAATCTCGCCAACAGCACCGAACAGCGCAAAACTCAATATTAACGGTCCTATAGTGGTTCCGAACGAATTGACGCTTCCCCCTAAATTGATTCTGTCGCTCCCCGTCTTAGGGTCGCCCAATGCAATAGCAAGCGGATTTGCAGCCGTTTGTTGCAACGAATAACCGAGTGCCACCGTAAAGAGTCCTATGAGCAATCCTACATATACATCGGTTTTTACGCCAATCACCATTGCCACCGCACCGATAGCAGAAAACAGCAATCCGTAGGAAATGCTTCGCTTGTAGCCCCATTTCCCTACGACGTCGGACTTGCGCAAAGTGCTTACGACGAACAAAACCAACGCACCAATGAAGTACGCCGTATAAAAGGCAAAATCAACCAATTGTGACTGGAATTGATCTAATGAGAAATGATGCTTGCAAAATGGGATGAAAACGCCATTGCTCGCTGCAATGAATCCCCAGAAGAAAAAGACGATTATCAGCGTATAAAGAGCAGGATAATTCGTTTTTACAGTTGTATCGGACATATTGTATATTTTTTTCAAAAATACACAAATGTTTGATTTATAGAAAACAAAAACTCCTAAATAGTCCTCTCACGAGAAACAATTTAGGAGTAAATTGTAAAGTGAATGAAAGATTATGCTTCTGCAGGAATCACAGAAACGTATTTCTTGTCATTTTGTTTTCTCTGGAATTTTACTGTTCCGTTAACCAAAGCAAACAATGTATGGTCACGACCCATGCCTACGTTTTCACCTGGCATAGTAACCGTACCACGTTGTCTAACTATAATGTTTCCGGCAACAACAGCTTGACCGCCTGATTTTTTAACACCAAGACGTTTGCTTTCTGAATCTCTACCGTTCTTTGAAGAACCTACACCTTTTTTATGTGCCATTGTCTTATACTATTTAATTATGCAACAATATTTTCAACTTGAACTTGCGTTAAAGCGGCTCTGAAACCGTTTTTAACACGATATCCTTTTCTACGTCTTTTCTTGAAAACGATCACTTTGTCACCTTTAACGTGTGCCAAAACTTTTACAGTAACTTTTGCGCCTTTTACTGTTGGGGTACCAACTTTAACGCTTTTGTCTGCAACTAAAAGAACGTTCTCGAAATCAACTGATTCTCCTTCGTTGTTTTGAAGACGATTTACATAAATCTTGTCATCCTTAGCAACCTTAAATTGCTGTCCTGCTATTTCTACTATCGCGTACATCGTAATATCTATTATTCCTTCTAATTTTGGACTGCAAATGTATAAAACTTTGGAGAATATCAAACACTTTTTTAAAATTATTCCAAAAAATTCTATTTTTGTGTCTGGAAATATAGATAAAATAAGGAAATGAAGAAGATAATTTTTTTTAGTGTAATAGTGACATTTTTCTTTTTTTCTTGTTCCGAAGAGCAAGAAAAGGTCATTGCATATCATCCGAACGGCGAACCTGCGTACGTTGAATACTTTATCGAAGCCGATTCCATAAATCCTGTCCGTACGTTACGTTATTATTATAATGGTGAGAAACAAGAGGAAATTCATTATCGTGACGGGATAAAGGAAGGGAAAAATACGTTTTGGTACCAAAATGGCGAAAAAATGTTCGAGGGCAATTATGAAAACGGACTTATGCACGGTACGTTCACGCAATGGTTCGACAACGGCATGATAGATTATGTTGCCGAGTACGAGAATGGTCGTCCGACGGGAACGTGGAAATATTTTCGCAAGGACGGCTCATTGATAACGGAACAAAAAATGCAATAATTTTTTGGTAATATAAAAAAAAACGTACTTTTGCACTGATTTTGATGGTGCCCATAGTTCAGCTGGTTAGAGCGTCAGATTGTGGTTCTGAATGTCGAGGGTTCGAATCCCTCTGGGCACCCTGAAATAAAGAGACGGGCTACGGCACGTCTCTTTTTGTTTTGCCACATTTTTTCAGAGATGCAAATCGAATGTTTTTTCTCTTGTGTGGGTTTTTTACAAGTGTTTTTTGTATTTTTACGCTTGTTATTGGTTGGACAATATGGCAAAGGAGAAAACAAATATTGTTGCTGAAGCGGAAGCGATTCTTGCTGAATTAAAGAAGAAAATCTATCGGCCCGTGTATATTTTGCATGGTGAGGAATCCTATTATATTGATTTGATTTCCAATTATATAGAAAAAAACGTCCTTTCCGAAGAAGAAAAAGACTTTAATCAGACTGTTGTGTATGGGAAAGACATCTCGGCAAGTGGCATCAACGCTATTGCTCGTCGTTACCCTATGATGTCGGACTATCAGGTTGTGATAGTCAAGGAAGCCCAAAACGTAAAGGATATTGCCGATTTAAAATATTATGTGGAAAATCCCTTGTCATCGACCATTCTTGTGATTTGCCACAAGGGAAAGAAGATTGACGGGAAATTGAGCCTGATCAAATTGGCAAAGGAACATGGTTGCGTTCTTACGTCCGACAAGGTTCCCGATTACGAATTAGATAAATGGATAGAAAATTATCTTAAAGGTCAGAATTTGACCTATGAAATGGGAATCCCTAATTTGTTGGCGGAATATTTGGGTAATGATTTGCACAGAATCGTAAATGAACTGAATAAACTGAAACAGGCAGAACCCAATCTGACAAAGATTACCAAAGATATTGTTCAGAAAAACATAGGAATCAGCAAGGAATACAACGATTTTGAGTTACAAGACGCTTTTGCGGAACGAAATGTGGAGAAGATTTTTAGAATCTTGAAAGTGTATTCGGCAAATCCCAAGGACAATCCGCCACAACGGACAATTCCTCTCTTGTTCAATTTCTTCAAGACGCTGTTTCTCATGTATTACGTGCCGTATAAGAACGAATATGAACTTGGCTCACAATTGAAAATCAATCCATGGGTTGCCAAGATTAAGTATATTCCAGCAAAACAAAAATATTCGGCAATGAGCTTGTTCAAAATCATCGCCTTGCTTCGCGAGTACGACTTGAAAACCAAAGGAGTAGGTAGTGGCAGCACGTCGCCTTCGGAACTTATGCGAGAATTGGCTATCAAAATTCTTACTGCATGAAACGCATTCTCTATATCGTTCCTCATCGACCAAACCGTAGTCCCGGGCAACGATTCCGATGCGAACATTTTATTCCCATTTTACAGAAAAATGGCTACGAAATCACCTATTCCAATCTTTTGACCGAATGGGATGATGTGTATTTTTATAAACCAAAACATTACATAATAAAAGCGTTTATTTTTGCTAAGACCTTCCTGCGTCGCTGCTTCGACGTGCTTCGAGCAAGAAAATATGACGCTATTTTTATTTACCGTGAAGCATTTATGATTGGTACGACTTTGTTTGAACGAGGGTTGGCAAAATCGGACAAACCACTCATTTTTGACTTTGACGATTCTATTTGGATTACCGACACTTCCGAAGGGAACAAGAATCTTTCGTGGATGAAACGAGCGAGTAAGACCGATGAGATTATTGCGTTATCGAAATTAGTAATTGTCGGAAACAAATATCTTGCCGACCACGCGCTACAAATCAATTCAAATGTGGCTGTTATTCCTACCACGATTGATACCGATTATCACAAACCGACAGAAACGCTTCCTCACGATACAGTTTGCATTGGTTGGACGGGGAGTGAGACAACCATTCGGCATTTTAAATTGATTATTCCCGTTCTCAAACGTATCAAGGAAAAGTATGGCGACAAGGTTTCGTTCATTCAAATTAGCAACATTACAAGCGAATGTCCCGAAATTGGATTAGAAACCGTTGTTTGGAACGCAAAAGACGAAATAGCCCAACTGCAAAGAATAGACATTGGAATAATGCCACTTCCCGACGATGCATGGGCAAAGGGAAAATGTGGGTTCAAAGGCTTGCAGTATATGGCGCTGGAAATACCTACCATTATGTCACCCGTTGGTGTAAATACCGAGATTATAGATGAGGGGAAAAATGGTTTCTTTGCCACGACCGATGACGAATGGTTTGAGGTGTTGTGTAAACTCATTGATGATGAGCAACTAAGAAAAACGATAGGGAAGGAAGGACGCAAAACGATAGTTGAACGCTATTCCGTCAACTCTCAGAGAGAGACGTATCTTTCGTTATTTGCAAATGTTATAAAATAATTTAGGTTTAATCTTACTGATTTTTTCTCCACACAATATACGTTTCGTTGGGATAAATTGTGCGTTTCAATGGCTCGTTGAAATCAAGCGGATTATTGTCGGTCACATACCAGCCGTAAGAGAATTTGCTTCCTACGATTGCGATTGCGTTTTCTACACCCAAATCCACCAAGGCGAGTGAAAAATCGTGCATTGATTCGTCGTTGATCGAGGTTGCAATGAATGTTTCGCCACAACGTTGGCACAAAGCCTTTCGTAATGTTTTGTTTTTCAGTGCGTTTTCAACCAGTCGGCAGGAATCCACCAAGGCGTATTGACGGAAAAAGTATCCTTGTTTCTCGGTTGCCATTTCAAATAACGGAGAATTTTCGGAACGGCCTACGATGACAGAATCATTAATGATGGCGCAATAACCGTGCTTTGACAGCCCCCACGCAATTGGTTTTCCGTTGAGGACAAATGCCCCCACGATTTTTTTATTGTCGGCCCGAATGTCGGCTGCCTGAGCGCACATCATCACGGAATTGTCTTGTTTTGAAGGCTCCCCGACACATAAGCTTGGAATTAGGTTATGCGGAATAAAAATTGATAGGGATACATCGTTTATAGTGGTGTCAAGATTCTCGATAAATGGCTCAGAACCATCATATTTGCTGAATTTTTGCTGGATTTTCGGAGCACAAGTTTCATCTTGCGGCTCAAATATGGTCGGTTCTTCGGCGGGAATTTGTTCTGACACGTTGTTTGGTTTCATCAGCAACATGACAAGAACAATTATGCCGATAGCGACGGCACAAAGCAACGGCAGTAACCATTTCTTGCTTTGGGGAGAATCACTTCCAATAACTCGTATTTCATTTTCTTCAATTTCTTTCATACTTCATTATTTTATGGTTGATTCAATGTAATCCTTCAAACTCTTCAGCGCCTCGCGTGATGCTTCGAGTACGTATGAAACGCTGCTGCAATCCGACAAGACCAGTTTTTGTTTGGCAACGTCAATCAAATAAATATAATCTCTGTTGATAATCAGACTTTTTCCTATCCGAATCAATTTGTTCCCGTTCGCACCCAGTTGCTTGTTCATCTCTTGCTCGACTTTGCCAAGTTGAATGCAAAACAGATGTTCCACTTTATCTTTCGTCACAAACAACGAATAATTACCGTCCGCCTTCACGTAAAGCAGATTTTCTACTGGCAGACACAGTAATTCCGTACTATTTGAAACGATAAAATTTCCCATCTTTCTTTTGCAAATATACAATTCATACTGAATTATTTTACTACATGGTCAGATCTTGTATCGCAATGCAACCGCATATAATCGGCAATTTGCGTGTCGTTGTAGTATTGGCGAATCAGGTTGAGTTGCTCCAACTCGTATAGGCGGTTAGCAGCCAATTCTTTGTTGGTAAACGTTTTCACGGCTTGCTGAAGGATGTTTTTTGCTTCAGCATTGTCATACCAGTAGCCACTAAAGCCTTGCATTTTATATCCTGTCAGTGCCCAGCAGTGGGTGTGGGAATTTCCTACGCCGACAGCATATTTGAGCAAAAGCAGTCCTTTTTTATCTGGATTCTTCTCTGTTTTTATCTTCTGTTGCAAATCGTACATTTTCTGGGCAAATGTCAGTTTATAATTAGAATTCTCGAACAATTTCCGAAATCCTTTATATGAAAAATAATCCCGATACATATATTCATAAGTGTTTAGATATTGCTGATATTCGGCGGGAATCTTCGAAAGATATGTAATCGCTTTCTTATAGTTGTGTTCCCGTAGATAGCGTGTTCCTATATATTCATTGAAAAAATTCTTGTCGGTGATAAAACATTGTTTTCTCAAATAGCGCTCCGTGTCGTTTTGAGGTGATGCAATACTGTTTGCGTACGCTATGACGGTTTGTATCGGCATGGCCTCCAACGATTTGAACATTGCTGTCTGGTATGCGTGGTTATAGCAGTAGTCTTCTCTTATTTTTTCATAGTATTTTGTTCCATTATTTGTGCCGATTTGGTATGCTCTGTCTAATATATTCAATGAGAGCAGCGCATGGAGCGTGTCGCCCGAATAGAACTTGTTCACGGAATGGGAAAGCATCAGATGTTGCATTTCGGAATAGGTGACAAAGTCAACCTTGTTAAAATATTTTAAGACGGAACATATATAGTCATCGCTTGTGGTTCTACTACTATTGATATTCAAGGTATAGCGGAATATCTGAATAGATTCTTTTATGTAGTCGGTCCCTTGTGCCTGCTCCGCTTTTGACAGTAAGTTTGAGATTTTTGAAAAGTTGCGGTTCAAACGCTTACTGAAATTTTTCCATTGGGGAAAACTCTCTGGTGGAAGAGAAAAATATCCGTAAAATGTTTCGTATGGATAGTCTTTTAGATTTTTATAGAACTCCATCATTGCCATGGTGTAATACCACATAGCTGGATTTTTGCAATCGTTTCGGGAAACCATTCGACTGGCAATTTGTTGAAGATTCGTACACGTTTGCGTAAGAATGGCGTATTCTGCGACAATTTGCAATACAGTTGCCGTGATGTCCTCATTTAGATTTTCCTTGCAGAACAATTCAAATGCGACGAAAGGAGCCGTGTTGTCGGGTATCAGGCTTTTGGAGCAGTTGAGCAAAGAACGGAAATCGCCAATTTCTGCATATCCGTAAAGAATTTCCATTGACGGATTTGTCTTGAATTTTGCACCAAGATAGAATCCATAACATTGTTTCCTTAAAAAATCGTTAGTGATTTTTTTCTGCTCTTGTTCCCATACTTGCTGGCATGCATTGTATTTTCGTTGCAGAAATAACATTTTAATTTCTTGCAATACACATCGTTCGTAAAGTTTTGCATCTCTGCATTCCCGTATTTCTGTCAGTAAGTTGTCGAATGGCAGAATCTCGTCTTTGCTGTGAGGATAATACCACGGGTCTCGAAAAAGTTGTAGTGAAAGTTCCGCTTTTTTTAGTATCGTGATATAGGAGATGTAATTCTGGTTGCCTTTTGTCTTCAGAAATTTTATGAATGTATTCTTGTTGTCGGTTTGCAACATTCTCAAGAAAGCATCCAGTGGAGTCTTATAGAGAATGGTTTCTATATCTTGTAGCGATACCGACTTGCTTGTTTGCTGTTTCCACAACTCACAGTTTTTCTGTTTCCTCACACTGTCGGTGTATGAACCAATATATGTATTGATTGCGTCGTTGGACGAATAAATCGGCGTTAGCACCGGGCGTTTTATGGCACAGGTGCGGAAATAAAATGGTGCATAATCGTAATAAAAAAAATCTACGTCACAACATGCAAATGTATTGTAGTTGGCAGCAATCAATAATAAACTGCTAAAAAATTTCCTCAATGTTTTCATAACTATATTTTGTTAAATGAACGGAATCTAAATGATAGAGAATAGTTGTGCTATTTGATGTGTTAAACGTTGTATTTATCAAGGATTTGACTTTTTGTATTGTTTGAAAATCAGGTTGTTCCGTGCGAATTTCATCACCTAAGAATAGTTTTGCCTCCAGCGTCTCGTGAGTTTTTTCAACCTGATACCAATGTTCGTCTATTTTTTTGTAGCAACTCGAATCAAAATCAGTTGTATGTAGTATTCCTTTGAAATCTTCGTTCCTAAATAGTACGGACCATCCAAACGTGGGATAAGCAAAGTCAAGTGGCAAACTATATGATTTGATGTAATTTTTGACATCGTTCAATTTCAATATGGAGTTTTCTTCGTTGTAATTCCGTAAACCTCCTGTGTTGTAGAGCATTAACACACCTTTGTCAACGGGTGGCTTTTTTTGTGATAGTTGATGAAGTCGTATCGTGGAGCATAGTTTTTGCGTTTTGTAAAGGCGAGTTTTTGTTTCTTGGCATAATTCAAAAAAGTCATTTTGGGTAGTTTTCGTCCAGTCGCAGTCATATTGTAGTTCTTGGAATATTGTTCCAAGGTTGTTGTAGGAGAACATTGCATACACTCTATCTATAATTTTTTCTGCGTAGAGGGATTTATGCTCCATATTTGCCACTGCCTTTGTTGTGAGATAAACAACAGGGATTATTTCAATTCCGGAAGGAATGCTGTCAATAAAGCGAATGGTGGCAATAGGAATAGGAACATTGTTTTCGTCAACGTCAACATCAAACATTCTGACATATAATTTGTTGATTTTGTGCTTCCTAAGGAAATCCCTCTCATAGTCGTTCAAGACAAACGTTGTTTTCCAGAAATACATGCCACGCTGAGTCACATTGTCAGACGTAGGAGAATCAACGCTCTTATTCTGACAACTCCAGAACGTTACCAAACAAAATACAATACACGCAATATTTTTCATCTCTTCATTTTTCTTCGAAAATATAACGAGTCATGCGTGCAACAAAGCATTTTTTATTCGGTTGTATGAAATGGGAAAATAGTGTATGAAATGAGATATTTGGAAATTTTTAATTTGATTTATAAAAAAAGCAAAACCTCTGCCTTGTTTTGGCATACCCTTGTGGTTTATTTGTGATAAATTAAAAATTGAAAGTTATGAATAAGTATCCTTTTGACTTGCCTTTAAATGAATATGAGGGAGTCTTGAAAAACAAAGAATATTGGGATAGCGGTTGTGTAGAATGGACATTTAGTCCCTTTGACAAAAAAATCAAACGCATTGCGGGTTTCGTTCAGAAAGGAGGAAACCTTATGAACGTTCTTGACGGATATGCCGAAGACCATCCTGGTTGGGGCTATCGGATGCAGTTGCAGGGGAAAGTTTTGGATTACATATTGCGAATAATGCGCGGGAAAGAATGGAACAAGGTAATAATGGAAACAAAAAACTACATCGACGCTCGCATAATGTGTTTTACTAAAAAAGAATTGGTGGAACTATTCACAGAAGAATTAAAGCGTGATGTGATAGTGAGTTGTGACGATTGTTGTTTTGTCTCTGATAGGGAACCCGTAAATGATGATATTCTTGAAAAAATAGAACAACGTCACAAACAAGAGCATTCTAACGAATCCATTAAGGAGAAAATAAATGAATGGATTGATTATACGTTGTGGTAAATGGTAAAAACGTATGTTTGAATATATAACCTTTTGAAAAATGTCAGGTCTAACCTTTATAATCCCTTGTCCTTATTGCAGCAAAACGTTTGAATGGCGTGATGGCAAGGTGCAGAATTCTATCATTCTGCATTGTGACAGCTGTGGAAAGGAACTGCTGGCTCCCGACGAACCGGAAGCCCACGAACCATTTTACAAGCAATGCGAATGTGGCGGTTATTTTGAAAAAACACAGCGTTGGACTCCCTATATCTGTCCTCACTGCAAAAACGAGATTGAAGTGCGTGATGTTAGGAACGTAACAAAAGTTGTAGAAAGGAAATAATTTTGTTGTTTCCATTTTTGGCGTCACCATAAGTTATAGGATACGTTGCTGAAAATAAAAAAGGGCGAAATTTCTCGCCCTTTCTTAAATCATTATACCGTCTGTTCCACGTTCCACACGAACGCGCGAATGCCGACGTCGGTGTTTCTCTTGTCAAGTTTTTTCACTAATGTGAGGATTGGCTCCACTTTATCGTCTTCAACAATGGAAATGACAGCGGAGTTCATTTCCGGCCATGTGTGGGTACCTCGGTGCGGGTCGCCGTCTTTGCTGCCGCGTCCCTGCACGTCTTCCCAAAATGTGAACCCACGGGCACCACAGGTGTCGAGTATATATTCCACACGTTCCGTGTTTGCTTGGTTGAATGTTATGAATACTGCTTTCATAGTAATTGATAATTGATAGTTGACAATTGATAATTAAAAATACAATTGAGAACCAACAAAATTGTCAATTCTCAATTGTCAATTTTCAATTCTTATTTTCGTTTTCCTCCTCAAGTTCTATATTCATGAATACAAACGATTTACGAACTTCTTCCTCTTTCTCGCGTTCGCTGCCTTTCGACATTATTCCGTAAAGTACAGGCACCACAATCAAGGTTACGAACGTTGAAACCAGCAAACCGCCAATAACCACGTAACCCATTGTGTTCCACAACTCAGAACCTTCGCTTCGGCTCAATGCCATAGGCAACATACCAAGTGCGGTTGTCAAAGCGGTCATTAAAACCGGACGAAGACGCGACTGACCAGAAAGGGCAATTGCTTCGGACAACTCGTAACCACGGTCACGCATCAAGTTGATATAGTCAACGAGTACGATACCGTTCTTCACCACAATACCAATCAACAGGATGACGCCCAACATACCAACCATATCAAGGTTTTCGCCTGTTATGAGCAACGCCGCAATCACGCCCGACAATGCGAACGGAATCGCCATCATAATGATGAACGGATGCTTGAACGATTCAAACTGCGAAGCCATCACAATGTAAACCAACAACATAATCAGCAACGCCAACAATCCCATATCGGCAAACGATTCCTGCTGGTCTTCGTAACTACCGCCCACATTGAATGTAACTCCTTGTGGAACATCCATCTTGTCGATTTCCTTCTGGATATTTTCCGCCAACACGCTCAATGGGGTATTGTATGGCGTAACCGAAACAGTTACAACACGTTGACGGTTCTTTCTCATAATTTCAGGTGGACACCAGTATTCCTTTATTTCGGCAAGTTCGTTCAACTTGATTTGTTGTCCGGTTGCCGTCATAAACGTAAGGTTTTCGATGTCGGTAATACTGCTACGGAAATCTTCCTTCAGTCTTACAACAATATTGTATTCCTCGCCATCTTCCTTGAAGAATCCTGCGGTCATACCATAAATACGGTAACGCACGTTTGCCGCAACGGTGGTTGAATTCAATCCGTGACGGGCAAGTTTTTCCTTGTCGAACACAATTTGCAGTTCGGCACGGTCTTCCTTACGGTCAATCTTAATGTCGCGGGCACCTTCCACGTTGTTTTGCAATGCACGTTTCAAGTCGAGGGCGGCATTCATTGTGTGGTCGAAATCGTAACCATATATTTCAACGCTGATGCTGTTTCCGCCCATTGCCAAACCGCCTGCGCCAACAATACAGTTGATGATTTCAGGATATTTCTTGAATTCCTGACGAACTTGTTCTTCTATCTCAAATATAGTTCTGTCGGTTTTTCTTTCGTATTTCTTCGTGGCTCTCACACGCATATTGATGGTGATGTTATCGGTAGAGGTGAACAGTGCCGCAATACCAGCATCGTCGTTTGAACCTGCTGTGGTTGAAACCATTACGAAATCTTCGCCCAGCACTTCACGGATAGTTGCTTCGGCTTTACGGGCTGTTTCCAACGTTTCTTCAAGGCGGGTACCACGTTGCAGTTCTATTGTTACGTCAAAACGTCCTTCGTCTTGGTCTTTCATAAAGTCCATACCGATTTTGCCCATAAACAATGGAAGCATAGAAATTACGAAAAGCATTACAGCCACGAAGATTGTCGTCTTCTTATGACGCAGGCAGGCACGCAAAACGCGGGCATACCATGCTTCCACAGCTTCGAAAACTCGTTCCACGAATCCCCAAATCGTATGTTTTTTCTTTTCTTGTTCCTGTTTTTCAGCCGCAACTTTTTCGGCGATGGTCATATATACCGTCTTGCCTTTCAAAATCTTCGACGACATCATTGGTGTTAATGAAATTGCGATTGTTGTTGAGGTACATACCACAATCGTCACAATCCAACCCAATTCCTTGAACAAGATTCCTGCAATACCGCTCAACATGGTAAGTGGAACGAATACTACAACAATCACCAATGTGGTTGCGATAACCGAAGTCCACACTTCGTTGGTTGCATAAATCGACGCCTCACGCGGACTTGCTCCTCGGTCAATATGTTTTGAAATGTTTTCCAATACTACAATGGCATCGTCCACCACCATACCGATAGCAACCGAAAGCGAAGCCAATGAAATGATATTCAATGAACTTCCTGTAGCAAGCAGATATATGAACGCTGTTAATAGAGAAATAGGTATTGTTACGCCAATGATGAGAGTTGTACGCCACGTTCCCAAAAAGAACCAAACCACGAGCACGACGAATAAAAGTGCGTACATTACCGATTCTTCCAATGAATTGATTGCGTTTACTATTTCCTCGGAACCATCGCGGATAAGGTGTACTTCGATGTCGGGTGGCAACGTTTTCTTGATTTTCTCCATTTCTTTGCGAACTTGTCGACAGATTTCCACCGTATTGGCACCTGTTTGCTTTGAAATGGTCAAGCGGGCTCCGTCAACGCCGTTGATTTTTTCGTCGAGTGTCACGTCTTTTATTGTATCGCGGACAGTTGCAAGGTCGCGGACAAATACTTGTTTGCCGTCGGGCGTTGTCATCACCACGATGTTGTTGATTTCGGAACTTTCCTTGTATTCGCTTTCCACACGAAGTTGGTATTGTTCCTTGCCCATCTTCACCGTTCCCGACGCAAGGTTGAAGTTGTTGGTGCTGATTGCGTTACCAACGGCTTCCACGTTCAAATTGTATGCTTCGAGTTGTTTCGGGTCGAGGTCCACGTAAATGTAACGTTCGGGAGCACCCGACACGTTCAGGTTTCCAATACCGTCAATACGGTTCAACACGTTGGTCACATTTTCCTCCAAAATCTTGTCGAGTCCCGAATAACTTTCTTTTGCGGTGAAACCGTAAATAATGACTGGCATCGCGCTTGTGTTCAATTTCAGGATTGTCGGACGGCTTACTCCATCGGGGAGTGCGTCATACACCAAATCAACGTACGATCGTATGTCGTTTAGTGCCTCGTCAATATTCGACCCCCATTCAAATTCCATTGTTACAATGGAAATGTTGTCTTTAGATGTAGAATACAGGTCTTTTAAACCATCAACTGAGTTAAGAGCGTTTTCTATTGTTTTGGTGATATTTGTTTCTATCTCGCTTGCATTTGCTCCCGGGTATGTCGTCATTACTGTTACGTATGGTGGATCCATTTCAGGGAACTGGTCAATAGGCAATTTTTGATATGCGTATATACCTAAAATCATCACAGCTACGAATATAAGTGCCGTGGTGATTGGTTTGTTTATGGCGGTCTTGTAAATCATCGTCTTTGTTTTTTAGAACCTTTAATTTATATATTTGGCTTTGACAAACTCAGCAACCAGAATTTCTTAATTCTTAACTATTCTGTGATTTCAACTGGCGTTCCGTCAACCAAGCGTGCTTGTCCGGTTGTGATAAGTTGCATTCCTTTTTTTAATTCCTGTGATTCAAGTTCCACTTGGTCGTCGAAACGTTGCCCAAGTGTTACGCTAATTCGTTTTGCCACTCCGTTGTCGTTCACAAATACGTAGCGGTCGTTGGAACCTTGCAATTTCAGCACGGCGTTATACGGCACCACGATAGCATTGATTTGTCCCAGTGCCAACGACGTGTGGGCATACATTCCCGGACGAAGTTCCTCGTTTGCGTTTGGAATCTTCAGTTTCAATTTGAACGTGTGGGTTGTCGCATCGAGAGTAGGGTAGATGACTTCAACCACGCCCTCGAACTTTCTGTCGGGATAAATTTCGCACACCACGTCAACTTTCATTCCTTCCTTAATAATTGGGAAATACGTTTCTGG